>ERZ1034984.99-NODE-99-length-97347-cov-20.217705_pt1 | contig 97347 bp, 80 predicted proteins | sample MGYA00520589_ERZ1034984 | MGnify/ENA primary metagenome ERZ1034984 (study PRJEB33766, sample SAMN09781790) | gut metagenome | biome: gut microbiome | host: Homo sapiens | place: Madagascar | study: EMG produced TPA metagenomics assembly of the PRJNA485056 data set... | reverse complement strand
GGGCTTGGGGGCCTCCTGCGGCTCGCCAGCCTCCTCGGGGGCGGCGCCGGCGTCCTCGTCGGAGTCGGGGTTGGCCGCGGCCTCCGCGGCGGGCTTGGCGTCCTTGGCCTTCTCGGACGCGGCCTTCTCGGCGGCGAGGCGGGCGCGGCGCTCGGCGAACGTCTCGGCGGGCTTGGCGGCGGCCACCTCCTCCTCCGTGAGGTCGGCGTCCTCCTCCTGCGCCTTGGCGGCGGCCTTGCCGGCGGGCGTGTCCGCGGCATTCTGGATGGGGTCGATGATCTCTGACTGCACGACCTTCGTCACGCCCTCGGACGCCGTGCGGAACTGACGCAGCGCACGGCCGATGGTGCGGCCCATGCCCGGGAGCTTGTCCGGGCCAAACAACAGGAATGCAAACAAAAGAATGAGTACGAGCTCTTGGTCTCCGATGCCGAACACGAATGCCTCCTTGGGCGTCGCGCGCCAGGCGCATCACCTGGCGCGACGGTTTCACTAGTCGGTGATGTTCAGTTGCCCCTCGACGCCCAGAAGGCCGAGCACGCGCCTGACGTTGGGCTGCGGGTTGGCGACGGCAAACGCCACGTTCGCCTCGGCGCTGCGGGTGGCGGCGCCCACGAGCACGCCAATGCCCGTCGAGTCGATGTAGGCAACCTGCGCCAGGTCTGCGGTGATGCCAGCGGGCTCTTGCGCGAGCGCGGCGTCGAGCGCCTCGCGGAGCTCGGAGGCGTTCGAGACGTCTACCTCGCCCACGACGGACACGAGGGTCGTGCCGCCGTCGTTGGTCGTCTTGATGGAAAGGTCCATGCCCATCCCCTTTTCGCTACTCGGCGGCCGTGGTGGCAGCCGAGCTCGTAATGGACTGCAGCTTCGAGGTGACGAAGCTCTTCATGCCGCACGTGTCGTCCGGGTCGACCTCGAGCGCCTTGTTGTAGGCGTCCGTGGCCTTGTCCGTCTCGCCGGCATCCTCGTAGATCATGCCAAGGTTTGCCCAGGCAGGCGCGTAGTCTCCCACCTTTGAGCAAAACTGCTCGAGCGCGGCGATGGCGCCGTCCGTGTCGCCAAGGTAGTACTGGCACAGCGCACGGTTCACGTGCGCCGCGTTGGCATCGTTGTTCTCAAGGTAACGGTCGTAGTAGCCCTCAGCCTTCTCGAGAAGGTCTTTCACGTGGGCCTGGTCGTCGTCGGTGGTGGCGTAGTTACGGGCCATGTCGCCCCAGGTGAGGTAGTTGTTCGCGAGGTTGATGAGCGTCGCGGCGTCATCGGGGTTGCTCTCGAGCTTGCTCTCGAGCGCAGATGCCGTGGACGAGTAGCGGCTGTCGAGCTGGTCCATGTAGGAGCTCGTCGTTGCCGCCTCGGTTGCGGCAGACGCCGCGTCCTGCGAGCTGTCAGACGAGCTCGACGAGGCCTGCATGCCCGACACGATGGCAGACAGCGACGGCAGCAGGATGGAGCCCACCATGATGACGGACACGAGGATGACGGCAACGAGTACGAACGGCCTGCGCGACGCGGGGTTGACCGCACGCTCGGACTGCTCGTCCGCGTCCATTTCCTTGTCGCTCTTCTTGGCCTTGGATGCCATGCCGTGACCTTCCTGCCCAACGATCGGACACCGTTACTTATTAGTATGTCCCTGCGTCAACCCTAGGGGCAAACTGGACACATGGCGGACATTCTACCCCAAGCCACCAAATTACCATCCGAGAGCCAAAGGGGGCGGGGCCTCTGGCCCGCCAAGCTCCAGAGGCCCCGCCCATGTCGTTGCGGCTTTGTCCTACCTTGCCGCCCTGGCCAGACGGGCCGAGACGAGCTTCACGCAGGCGACGAAGACGTCGAGCGCCGCCTCGAGGTCCGCGAGCGAGGGGTAGGACGGGGCGATGCGGATGTTCGTGTCGTGCGGGTCCTTGCCATAGGGCCACGTGGCGCCGGCCCCCGTCATCTTGACGCCAAGCTCGGCCGCGAGCGAGACGATGGCCTTCGCCGAGCCCTCGGGACCGTCGAACGAGACGAAGTAGCCGCCCTTGGGGTGAGACCACGTGGCGCAGCCCAGCTCGCCAAGCCCCTCGGTGAGCTTCTTCTCCACGAGCTCGAAGCGGGGACGCAGCACACGGGCCTGCTCGGCCATGTGGGCGCGAACGGCCGCGGCGTCGGGCAGCCAGCGCTCATGCATGAGCTGGCTGATCTTGTCGCAGCACACGCGCTCGACGCCAAACCAAGCGCGCAGGTCGTCGGCGTCGGCGACGCTCGCGGCAACGCAGGCGATGCCGCTGCCCGGGAACGTCACCTTGCTCGTCGAGGCGAACTCGTAGACGAGATCGCTGCCGCCCGCCTCGGAGACGGCACCGAAGACCTCGAGCAGCTCGTCGGGATCGTCCGTGAGGTCATGCACGACGTAGGCGTTGTCCCAGAAGATGCGGAAGTCAGGGGCGGCGGGCTTGAGCGCGGCCATGCGACGCACTGTCTCGTCGGAGTAGGTGATGCCCGTGGGGTTGGAGTACTTGGGGACGCACCAGATGCCCTTGACGGTTGGGTCAGACTCGACGAGGCGCTCGACCTCGTCCATGTCGGGGCCGTCCGGACCCATGGCAACCGGCACGTTCTCGAAGCCGACGTTGGCCGAGACGGCGAAATGGCGGTCATAGCCGGGGCTCGGGCACAGGAACTTGAGCGTGGAGCGCTGGGCCTGCAGGACCTGGGGCTCACAGCCGCGCACGCCCTTCACCCAGCCGTGCAGCACGACGTCGCTCATGATGTTGAGGCTCGACGACCCGCCAAGCACGACGTTTGCCGCATCGACCCCCAGGACGTCCGCCATGAGGGCGCGGGCGCCGGGAAGGCCGTCGGGGCAGCCGTAGTTGCCGGCGTCGACGCCGGAGTCGGTGAGGTCCGAGCCGGACGCGAGGACGTCGAGCATCGGGCGGGAGAGGTCGACCTGCTCGGGAGAGGGCTTGCCCCTCGCCATGTCGAGCGAAAGGCCGCGGGCCCTGAGCTCCTCGACGTCGGCCTTAAGCTGCGCAATCTGCGCATCCAGCTCCTCGGTGCCCATTGCCTCGTAGACGCTTGCCATGTGGTCTCCCATCCGCCGTCTGTCCGATGCGCTCGCGCGCCCGTCGCGAAAGAGTATATGCGCATATGCGCTACCATAGGCCGCATGGAAAAGCCGCCCTACATTCCCAACTCGGACGAGTACGGAGAGCTCCAGCGCTTCGTCAACGCGCTGTACGCCTCCGAGACGCTCGTGGACAACCTCGATGTGCAGGTCATGGCGCAGACGTTCGACCTGCCCGAGGACCTCATCGAGATCGTCTCAATGCTGCCGAGCGGCCTGTACGAGCGCGCCCGCATCGCAGACCAGTTCAACTCCGCGCTCGCCGCCCACGGCTGGACGCAGCGCTTCGGCACGGTCGAGTAGCGCCGCTAGGCGCCTCTCTCGCCGCTCTCCTCGTCCACCTCGGGCTTGTGCGTGGCCACGAGGATGAAGGCGCTGCCCACGACGGCGCTCGCCACAGAGCACGCCAGGATTGCGCACTTGGCGGCCAGCACCTCGCTCTCCACGCTGAACGCAAGGCCGGCGATGAGGATCGACATCGTGAAGCCCAGTCCGCCCATGAGGCCCACGCCCACGATCTGCTTCCAGTCGACGCCGCGCGGAAGCTTGGCGAAGCCGATCTTCACGAGCACGAACGTCACGCCGATGATGCCGATGGGCTTGCCGAGAAACGCCCCCAGGAACACGCCGCGCGTGACCGGGTCGGCGATGATAGCCGCGGGGTCGGCACCCACGAGGCACACCTGCGCGTTCACGAAGGCGAACAGCGGCAGGATGCAGAAGTTCACGAGCACGGAGATGGAGTGCTCGACGCGCTGGAGCGGCGGCGTCACGTGGTGCATGACGCGCTCGACGCCCTCGGCGGCCACCGTGAAGTCGTGCTGGCCCAGCACGTGGGAGTCCTCGTCATAGGCGTCGTCGAGCACGACGGCCTTGTCGCCCAGCCAGTCGCGAAGCGCGTCGAGCTGGATGTCGGAGCGCGCGGGCAAAAACAGCGCGAGGATGACACCTGCGAGCGTGGCGTGGATGCCGGAGTTGAACATGCAGACCCACAGCACGAGGCCCACGACGATATACCAGCGCGCAGAGTACACGTGGCAGCGGTGAAGCGCCGCGAGCACGACGACGCAGCCGAGCGACGCCGCGACCCACGGGATGCTCGGCGTCTGGCCGTAGAACACCGCGATCACGATGATGGCGAGAATGTCGTCCGCGATGGCAAGCGTCGAGAAGAACACCTTGGTCGCCGGTGCCACACGGTCTCCCAGAAGCGACATGATGCCGAGCGCGAACGCGATGTCGGTGGCCATAGGAACGGCCCAACCGTGCGGGGCGCCATTGGCGCCGAGGTTGAGCAGCATGTAGATGATGGACGGAACGGCTACGCCGCCCACGGCCGCAAGCATCGGCAGCGCGGCCTGACGCGGGCGCCTGAGCTGGCCCACCGTCATCTCGTACTTGAGCTCGATGCCCACGAGCAGAAAGAAGATGGCCATGAGGAAGTCGTTCACGAACTGCTCGAGCGTGAGCGTCGCAGACCACGAGCCGATGCCGAGCGTCACGCCCGTCTCGAAGAAGTGGTGGACCGCCTCGTAGGCCGGCGTGTTCGCCACGATGACGGCGAGGATGGCGGCGAGCACCATGACGGCCGCGGCTATCGTTCCGTTCGAGGTGATCTCGTGCATCGTGTCGCGCTTCTCGAGCCTGCGCGCCACGGCGTCAACGCCGATGATCTCCTCGTCAATGATGGACTCAGGGGTCTGGGCCATGTCACTCCGTTCTGGGCTTGTGCCCGCGTCTCAGAAAGGCCGCCGGCGCTCGTGCGCGCCGGCGGCCCCTTGGCTTGCTACAAAATGTATACCCTTGCAGAAACGCCAGCCATGGGCGTTACTCGGCGGTTACGCAAATCATCCGCAACTTTTGGGTGACGGCCCTACTCGGCGGCAGCCAGGATCGGGGCGGCAACCTGCTTCTTGCGGGAGAGCACGCCGGGCATCCAGACGCCGTCGTGCTCGTCGGCGATGCCGAGGCCCTTCTGGGCGAGCTCAGTGTTGCCCTCGAACAGGACCTGCGAGCCCTCCTCCATGATGTCGGTGACGCACAGGACGATGCCGTCGGCGCCCTTCTCGGCGGCGTAGGCGCGCATGGCCTCGCGGATCTCGTCAATCATGCCGAGGGCGCGGGTCTTGTCGACCGTCTCGTACTGGCCGATGAGGAGCTTGCTGCCGGCAGGCTCGAACATCTTGATGTCGTTGCCCACCATCTCGGCGGCCGTGAAGGAGCCGGACGGACGGGAGAGGAAGACCTCCATGCCGAACTTGACGGGGTCGAGGCCGAGCTGCTCGCCGAGCTTGGCGGCCATGGCGCGGTCCACGTCGGTCGTCGTGGGGCTCTTGAGCATGAGCGTGTCGGTCATCATGGCCGAGAGCAGGAGCTTCGCCTGGGTGTCCGTGGGCTGCTGGCCGAGTACCTCGAACAGCTTGGCGACGATGGTGCAGCTGGAGCCCCAGGGAAGGCAGATGTAGTGCAGAGGCGCAGGCGTCTCGAAGTCGCCGATGCGGTGGTGGTCGACGACGCCGGCGACGACGGCACTCTTCAGGCCCTCGACGGACTGGGCGGACTCGTTGTGGTCCGTGAGCACGACGAGCTGGCCCTCCTCGACGCTCTCGATCTGCTCGGGCTCGGCGATGCCGGCCTCGGCGAGGAGCTTGGCGGACTCGGCGGGAAGCGCGCCCAGGGCGCAGGCCTTGTACTCGTTGCCGTCGTAGTTCACCTGGTTGAGCAGCTGGGACAGGACGACGGCGCTCATGATGGCGTCGTTATCGGGGTTCTTGTGACCAAAGACGTAGACCGTGCTCATTGACACTCCTTCGTATCCTGCGAGGCCCGCTCCTGGGCGCTCATGAGAGCGGACGCCCCAGGGGCGCCCGCAGTATGCACAGCATTTCATTGTACTAGCTCAGGGCATGCGCGCGATGTCCGCGCCCGTGCGCTCACGCGTTGAACACGTAGCGGTCCAGGCGCTCGAAGCCCTCCTGCACGCGCGAGAGCGGCAGCGCCAGGTTGATGCGCACGTGGTTGGGGCCATGGAACGGCCTGCCGTCCTGGATGTCGACGCCCACGCCCCAGGCGGCGGACAGAATGTCGTCCACGGTCTTGCCGTGCCTGGCGCACCACGCCCCGCAGTCGGGGAACAGCATGTAGGTGCCCTGCGGACGCGCAAGCTCCACGCCCTCGAAGTGCTCGCGGATGAAGTCCACCGCCCAGGCGACGTTGCCATCGAGCACCTGTGTGAGCTCGTCGACCCACGCGCGGCCCTCGGGCGTGTAGGCGCCCACGAGTGCGTGCATGGAGAGCACGTTCATGTGGTTGTAGCCGGTCTTGGCCGCGGCGGCATCCACGCGGTCGCGCAGGTAGTCGTCGTAGATAACGTGGTAGCTGCCGATGAGGCCGGCGAGGTTGAACGTCTTGCTCGGCGCGTAGAGGGCCACGGTGCGGCGGCGCGCGTCCTCGCTCACGCTCTGCGTGGGCACGTGCGCGTGGCCGGGCAGGATGATGTCGCTCCAGATCTCGTCGGAGATGACGACGCAGTCGTGCGCGGCGTAGACCTCCATGGCACGCTCGATCTCCTCGCGCTCCCACACGCGGCCGCTCGGGTTGTGCGGGGAGCAGAAGATGGCGACGTGCGCGTGGCTCTCCTCGAGCTTTGCGGCCATGTCCTCGTAGTCCATGCGCCACACGCCGGCCTCGTCGCGCACGAGCGGCGAGAGGACGATCTTGTAGCCGTTGCGCTCGAGCGTCTTGGTGAAGCCGATGTAGGTGGGGCTGTGCACGAGCACGGCGTCTCCCGGCAGTGCCATGGCGCGCAACACGGAGACGGCGCCGCCCAGCACGCCGTTCTCGTAGCCGATGTGCTCGCGAGACAGGCCCGCGACGGCGTTGCGGTCACGCTGCCAGCCGATGATGGCGTCGAAGTACTCGTCGCTGGGGTCGAAGTAGCCAAACGCGGGGTGCGCGAGGCGCTCGGCAACGGCTTGGGTGATGGTGGGGCACGTGGGGAAGTTCATGTCCGCCACCCACATGGGGATCTGGTCGAAGCCTTCGCGCGGCGGCGTGGGGAAGCCAGGCACCGTCCCCAGCCCGTCGATGGCGAGGGCGTCCTTGCCGCGCCGGTCCATGTTGCTCGTGAAGTCGTAGGTCATGGTTGCATCCTCTCTGGAGTCAAGTACAACCACGATAGCCCATCAGTCGTGCCATTGGGGACGGGTTCCTCTGGCACGAGGGTGCCACTGGAACCCGTCCCCAATGGCACGCTGCGTTAACGCATGAGCGAGAGGCTCTGTTCCACGAAGACCTTGTCGGCGACGGCCTCCACGGCCGCGCCCATGATGCGCGAGAGCTCCGGGGCCACTTCGACGCCCGACGCGCCGAGCAGCCGCACGCTGGGGGCGGCGACGGGCTCAGCACCCCCAAAGCGGCTGGCGAGCGCGCGCTCGAGCGAGGCGGCGAGCTCGTCGTAGGCAAGGCTCACATTGACACCCGCGTCGACGCATGCCTCGAACAGGCACTTGATCTCGTGAATGGAGAAGACCTGCTTGAACGCGCATACGTAGGTGAGCATCGCCACGTGCCGGCGCGTGTAGCGACGGCGCTGCGGCGCGGGCACCACGCGCTGCTTCACGTAGTTGTTCACCATGGAGCCCGTGATGAGCTCCTCACCCGGCGAGGCCATGAACGAGAGGCTCTGGGAGACGAGCGTCAGGACCTGATCGAGGTACAGCTCGATTCTCGGCATCTCGCCCAGGCGCATGATGTGCGCCTCGCGCATGCATTGCGCCAGGTCGCGCGCCCTGTCCTCGTCAAGCGTCATGATGCCTCCCCGGGCTTCCCGCCTCGTCGCCGCTAGTTTACACATTATCAATATGTGCACATCTAGTATCAAATACTAGATAGAATAGGTCGAGACAGACTCGCAGACAACGCGAGGCGCCCCGCGGCGCCCGACACGCAAGGAGCACGCATGAACGACCAGCGCATCGCCATCCTCACGGACACGGGCACGAACGTCCCCGCGGACTTCGCCGCCGCCCACGACGTGCGCAACGTGTCGCTTGTCGTCAACTACTCCGACGGCTCGTTCCGCTCGGGCGTTGACATCACGACCGACGAGGTCATCGACCGCTTCGAGACCGAGATTCCCACGACGAGCCTGCCCTCCCCCTCAGACATCCAGGCCGCCCTCGAGGCCGCGCGAGCAGACGGCTACGAGCGCGCCGTGTTCGTCACGATCAGCTCGGGGCTGTCGGCCACGAACCAGACCGTCGAGCTCATCGCAAGCCAGATGGAGGGCTTCCCCGTCACCGTCGTGGACACGAAGAGCATCGGCGTGGCGGCGGGCCTCGTCGTCATAGCCGCCACCGAGATGGTCGAGGCGGGCGTGCCCTTCGACGAGCTGGGTCCCAGGCTCGCCGACCTCTCCGAGCACACGCGCGTCTACTTCACGGTGCGCGAGCTCAAGTACCTGCGCCACGGCGGCCGCATCAACGAGGCAACGTATCGCCTGGGCAGCGCGCTCAACATCAAGCCCGTCTTCTTCTGCGACGAGCAGGGCAAGTACGCCACGGTCAAGAAGGCCCGCGGCTGGGAGAAGGCGCTTTCCGCCGAGCTGTCGTTTGTCCAGGAGCAGGCCAAGCGCTACGAGAAGGTCATCTGCGCCGTGTGCTGCACAAAGGCCGAGGACCGCCTCGAGGAGCTCTCCGAGCGCATCCGCGAGACGATTCCCAATGTGGCAGACATCGTGACGAGCGGCATCTCGCCCGACCTCATCGTCCACACGGGCGCGAGCCTCGTGGGCATGGCCGTCCAGCCCACCTGGCGCTAGCGGAGCTGTCAGCTGACCCCGGCGCCACTGCCACCGCCGGCACGGTGACAGTTTGACCCCGTCCCCAAGTGTCACGTAAACAGCTCGCTAATATCTAGGTCCCTCGCTTGCCGTACGTGCATAATGGACGCAACCGTACAGGCGAGAGCTAGGGAGACATTCGTGGCAATCACCGCAGAAGAGGTCGCCGAGACCCTCAACATGGTCACCGAGCAGCACCTCGACATCCGCACGATCACCATGGGCATCAACCTCATGGGCTGCGCGGACTCCGACCTCGACCGCATGTGCACCAAGGTCTACGACCACATCACGAGAACGGCCGAGAACCTCGTCCCCGTTGCCGAGAGCCTCGAGCGCGAGTACGGCATCCCCATTGTGAACAAGCGCGTCTCCGTGACGCCCATTGCCCAGATCGCCGCGGCCTGCCCCGACACGGACCTCGTGCCGCTGGCCCACGCACTCGACCGCGCGGCAGAGACGCTGGGCATCGACTACCTCGGCGGATACTCCGCCCTCGTCCACAAGGGCATCGGTGACGCCGACCGCCGCCTCATCAACTGCATCCCCGAGGCCCTCGCCAACACGAGCCGCGTGTGCTCGAGCGTCAACGTCGCGAGCCTTCGCGCCGGCATCAACATGGACGCCGTGCTCATGGTGGCCCAGACCGTGCTCGACTGCGCGCGCCTCACGGCAGACCAGGACTCCATTGGCGCAAGCAAGTTCGTCGTGTTCTCGAACATGGTCGAGGACTCGCCGTTCATGGCCGGCGCCACGCACGGCTCGGGCGAGGCGGACGCCGTCATCAACGTGGGCGTCTCGGGCCCCGGCGTCATGGCCGCGGCGCTCGAGGAGCTGCCCGAGACGGCGAGCATGATGGACGTGGCCGAGCGCATCAAGCAGACGGCCTTCAAGATCACGCGCGCCGGCGAGCTCATGAGCCGCGAGGCAGCACGCCGCCTTGGCAAGGAGAAGGGCATCGTGGACCTGTCGCTGGCGCCCACGCCCGCCATCGGCGACTCCGTGGCCCGCATCCTGGAGATCATCGGCGTGGGCCAGTGCGGAGGCCCCGGCACCACGTGCGCCCTGGCCATGCTCAACGACGCCGTGAAGAAGGGCGGCGTCATGGCGAGCTCCAGCGTGGGCGGCCTGTCTGGTGCCTTCATCCCCGTGTCCGAGGACGCCGGCATGATCGACGCCGCGGAGGCGGGAGCCCTCTCGCTCGAGAAGCTCGAGGCCATGACCTGCGTGTGCTCCGTGGGCCTCGACATGATCGCCGTGCCCGGCGACACGCCCGTCGAGGCGATCGCCGGCATCATCGCCGACGAGATGGCCATCGGCGTCATCAACAACAAGACCACGGCCGTTCGCCTCATCCCCGCCATCGGCAAGTCCGAGGGCGACTCCGTGGAGTTCGGTGGGCTGTTCGGCCGCGCTCCGGTCATGCGCGTGAACCCCAACGCGGGCACCGTGCTCGCGCACCGCGGGGGCCGCTTCCCGGCGCCGCTCAACTCGCTCAAGAACTAGCGGGCGGGTGCGCCGGCCGAGGACGCCGCGCGCCAGACGCACGAGACGCGCGTCTCGCCAAGCAACCCAAGGGGCCGGCCCTGTTGCCGGTCCCTTTTTTGTGCAAATCGTAGGAGCGATGGGGCGACGCCCTTGCCCGGAGCCCCTCGGTGGCTATCCTTACTTGTCATAAGATTTCAGACCGCGAGCGGAGACGGAAGCGATGAGGGACAAGGGCGGGCACCTGAGGGAGCCAGACGGCACGGACCACTTTGGCGCGGTCGCGTCCATCGCGCTCGCGATCACCGCCGTCGCGGTTCTCGTCACCGTGCTCGTGGCCCCGGCACAGAGCCCCTCGCAGGCCCCCGACCAGCAGCCGTGTGCCCAGGTGGTCGGCGCCGGCCTCGAGACGGCCGCCTCCGGCGACGCGCGCCCCTTCGCCGAGGAGCTCCTCGACCCGCTGACGACCCAGCCTAAGGAAAGCTCGCCCGTCGAGGTGGCGGGCGCCGCGATTGGCACGTCCGCGCTCGCAGAGCTCGACGCTGCCATCGATGCCGTCGAGGCAGACGGCTACGACGTCGGCTTTCTCATGCTCGACGCGCAGGCGGGCGCCGCCGTGGGCTACCACGCGGACCGCTCGTTCTACTCGGCAAGCTCCCTCAAGGGGCCCTACGTCGCAAGCGTGGTGAGCAACGTCTTGGGAGATGCCGCCCAGGGTGACGGGCGCGTCGACGCGATCCTTCGCTACTCGGACAACGAGGCCTACGCCTCGCTCAGGAACCAGTACGGCAACGACCCGATGAGGGCCCTCGTGGACGCCGCCGGCGCCGAGCAGCTGCCCAGCGAGGGGATAAACGAGGAGGTGGCGGCGGCCGCGGAGCTGCAGAGCGCCCCGAGCATCGCCGACAACCACTACGAGTTCCTCACGCCCGCCCAGATGGTGGCGATGTGGGACCAGTGCCGGATGTTTTTGGAGTCAGGCGAGCCGGGCGCGGCATGGCTCGCCGGCGAGCTGCAGGCGCCAGAGATCTCCTCGCTCTCCCACGTGGGCCGCGCCTGGGGCACGACGTGGGCCAAGGCCGGCTGGTACCCAGACGACGCCTCGAGCTTTGCCACAACGGTGGACGCCGGCGTCGTGCGAACGCAGACGGGCGACGTCGTCATCGCCGTGATGACCACGTCGCCCATCGACTTCCCGGTAACGGCAAGCGTCATCCTGCCCCTGCTCGAGCTTCACGCACAGATGAGCTGACGAGAGGACCATCCCCTCGCCAGCCTTCGCTAGAACTCGCCCACGAAGCGCACCTCGGGTTCGAGCGCCACGTCAAACTGGCGCTTGACCTCGTCCTGCACGTGGGAGATGACGGCACGCACGTCCGCGGCCGTGGCCCCGCCCACGTTCACCACGAACCCCGCGTGCTTCTTGGAGACGGCGGCGCCTCCCACCTGGTAGCCCTTGAGGCCGGCGTCGGTGATGAGTTTGCCGGCAAAGTGGCCCTCCGGGCGCTTGAACGTGGAGCCTGCGCTCGGCAGCTCCAGGGGCTGCTTGCTCTCGCGGGCCTGCGTGAGCTCGTCAACGCGAGCAAAGATCGCGGCCGCATCGCCCGGCTCGAGCGTAAACGTGGCAGACAGGACGACGAGCCCCTCCGTGCGCACGCGGCTCGTGCGGTAGCCCATCTCGAGCTCGGCGACGGGGATCTCCTCGACAAAGCCGCTTGGCATGAGGCAGCGGACGCTCTCGAGGACGTCGGCGCAGCAGCCATCGTAGGCGCCGGCGTTCATGAACACGGCGCCGCCCACGCTGCCAGGGATGCCGCAGGCAAACTCGAGGCCCGTGAGCCCAAGCGAGGTCGCGAGCGCGGAGGCGTCGGCGATGGCGGCGCCGGCCTCGCACACGATCTGGCAGCGCTCGCGTGGGTCGCCAAGCATGAGGATGTCGTCGAGGGCGCCTGCGCAGTCAATCATGACGCCGCGGTAGCCACCGTCGCCCACGAGCAGGTCGGAGCCCAGGCCAAGCAGGAAGTGCGGCACGCCCGTGTCACGGCAGGCGCGCACGACGCGCACGAGCTCGTCCTCGGTCGCCGGCGACACGAACAGGTCTGCCGGGCCGCCCACGCAAAACGTGGTGTGGGCGCTCATCGGCTCGTCGCGGCGCACGGCCTCTGAGCCCACGACACTCTCAAGGGCGCTCGCAAGCGCATCAAGTCTTTCTCGGTCCAGTGACATGCCTTCTCCTTGCGTGCCTCGGTTTCGTCTGAACAATCCTAGCGTACCCATTGACGGCGAGCGGGCGCGTGCTAGCCTAGACGTGTCAGTTTCAGGGCGGGGTGAGATTCCCCACTGGCGGTAACTGGGCAGGCGATAGCCCCCCAGAAGCCCGCGACCCGCGGATACGCGGCTGATCCGGTGAGAGTCCGGGGCCAACGGTCACAGTCCGGATGGAAGAAACGGAGGCCACCCATGGCCACTTCCACGCATCAGTCACACAACGGCTCCGCACAGGCGCGCGAGCACCTCGAGTTCGAAAACACGAACCGCTGGTCAACGCGCGAGCTCGTCACGATGGCACTCATGTGCGCGCTCGGCACGGTCTTCTCGTTCGTCCAGATCCCGCTCATCCCCGCGGCGCCGTTCCTCACGTACGACCCCTCGCTCGTACCCGCCATGGTGAGCGGCCTTGCCTTTGGGACGGGTCCCGGCCTCGTCGTGGGCATCCTCACCGCATGCCTTCACGGCCTCGTCACCGGCGAGTGGGTGGGCTCGCTCATGAACGTCGTCGCCACCGTCTGCTACGTGGCGCCCGCCGCGCTCGTCTATGCGCGTGCCCGCAGCAACGCCGGGGCGATTGGCGGCCTGGCCCTGGGCGTCGTGCTCGCGACGGCCGGCTCCATCGTCGCGAACCTCACGATCGGCGTGGCGTTCTGGTACGGCTCGGCAGACGTCATCATGCCGCTCGTCCTGCCCGCCGTGCTGCCGTTCAACCTGGTGAAGACCATCCTGAACTCAGTGCTCGCGCTCGTTGCGTTCAAGTCGCTCGCCGCCCTCATCGATCCCGAGAAGGGCAGCGGCCACGCATGATAGCGTGCACCGACGTCCACTTCTCTTACGATGGCGAGCACGACGCGCTTGACGGCGTGAGCCTCTCCATAGCCGACGGCGAGTTCGTGAGTGTCCTGGGCGGCAACGGCTCGGGCAAGTCCACGCTGGCGCGCCACCTCGACGCCCTGCTCGTCCCCAGCTCCGGCACCGTGACGGTCGACGGGCTGGACACGGCGGAGCGCAGGAACGTCTACGACATCCGCAGCCGCGTGGGCCTCGTGTTCCAGAATCCCGACGACCAGATCGTGGCCGGGACCGTCGAGGACGACGTGGCGTTTGGGCCCGAGAACCTCGGCGTGCCCACCGACGAGCTGCGCGCCCGCGTGAACGAGGCGCTCTCGCTCGTGGGGCTCTCCGGCTTCGAGCGCCGCGAGACGTCGAGCCTGTCCGGCGGCCAGAAGCAGCGGCTCGCGCTTGCGGGCGTGCTCGCCATGCGCCCGCGCACGCTCGTGCTCGACGAGGCAACCGCGATGCTCGACCCCCGCGGACGCGCCGCGCTCATGCGCGTGTGCAGGGAGCTCCACGAGCAGGGCATGACCATCGTCATGATCACCCACTTCATGGAGGAGGCCGCCGAGGCCGGGCGCATCGTCGTGCTCGACCACGGCCACGTGGCCCTCGACGGAGCCCCGGAAGCGGTCTTCTCCCAGGCAGACGTGCTGGCCCGCCTCGGCCTCGACGTCCCCCTCCCCTACCACGTGGGCCTCACGCTAAGGCGAGAGGTGCCGGGCCTCGCCCCGCGCCTCACCATCGACGCGATGCTCGACGAGCTCGAGTCCCAAAGGGGACGTAGTCCCTTGGGCACCCCTGCGGCCGCGCCGTCCCAAAGGGCTACGTCCCCAATGGGGCAGCCGGTGCTGGAGGTCGAGAAAGTCTCGTTCGGCTACGAGAGGCACGGGGACCTGGCGCTTCGTGACGTGTCGGTGTCGGTGCGCGAGGGGGAGCTCGTGGGGCTTCTCGGCCACACGGGTTCGGGGAAGTCCACGCTCGTCCAGCTCATGGCCGGGCTCGAGAGGCCCGCGAGCGGTCGTGTCCTGATCGGAGGGGCCGCAGGCGCCGGGCGCCACTCACGCGCGTGGAACCGCGTGGGCGTCGTGTTCCAGTATCCCGAGCGCCAGCTGTTCGCCCGCACCGTCCGCGAGGACGTTGCCTTTGGCCCGAGAAACCTCGGCGTCACGGGAGACGAGCTCGCGGCGCGCGTCGACGGCGCCATCCGTGGCGTCGGCCTTGACCCCGACGCCGTGGGAGACGTCTCCCCCTTCGCGCTGTCCGGGGGTCAGCAGCGCCGCATCGCGTTTGCCGGCGTGCTTGCCATGGAGCCCGACGTCCTCGTGTTCGACGAGCCCGTCGCCGGGCTCGACCCCCGAAGCCGCCGCGAGTTCATAAGGCTTTTGCGCAAGCTCCACGCGCAGGGCCGCACCATCGTCATGACGTCGCACAACATGGACGACGCCGCTGAGCTGTGCGACCGGCTCGTCGTCCTCGACCACGGAAGCGTGCTTCTCGACGGCACGCCCACGGAGGTCTTCTCGCAGGCAGACGAGCTGCGCCGGATGGGCCTGGGCATCCCGGACGCGCAAGAGATGGCTCGCCGCCTCATCGGGCGCGGCTGGCCGCTGGAGCGCGGCAGGCTCTACACGCCCGACGCGCTCATCGACGACCTCCGCGCCTGCCTGGGCGTCGGCATACAACACGCGGCAGGCACCCCACATGTCGAGGAGGTGCGCCGATGAGCACGACGTTCACGTTTGGCAGCTACGTCCCCGGGACGTCTGCGCTCCACCGCCTCGACCCCAGAACGAAGCTCTTGCTGGGCATCGCGTTTCTCGTGCTCACGCTCCAGGCGCGCGACTTCGCCGGGCTCGTGCCCGCGCTTGCGGCCATCGTCGTCCTGTACGCCTGGGCGCGCATCTCACCCGCCCAGGCACTCCGCGCCCTTGCGCCCACGCTGGGCATCGTCGTGCTCGTCTCCCTGCTCAGGCTCTTCACGCAGCAGGGAGGCACCATGCTCGTGAGCTGGGGCATCGTGCAGATCAGCACGGGCAGCCTGCACGCGGCCTCGCTCACGGCCGCGCGCATCGCGCTCATGATGATGGGAATGGCCCTCGTCACGATGGTCACGCCCACGCTCGACCTCACGAAGGCGCTCGAGAGCCTCCTCTCGCCCCTGGCGCGCTTCGGCGTGCCGGCGCACGAGCTCGGCATGATCGCCGGCATCGCCCTGCGCTTCGTTCCCCAGCTCGTCTCCGAGATGAACGACATCCGCCTGGCCCAGCAAAGCCGCGGGGCCCGCCTCTCGGGAAGTCCCGTGAGGGGCATCCGCCAGGTCTCGAGCGTGGCCGTGCCGCTCATGGCGGGCGTGTTCCGACACGCCGAGACGCTGAGCGAGGCCATGGATGCCCGCTGCTACCACGGGCAGCTTGGCACGACGAGCCTTCGCCCCCTTCGCCTTCACGCGCGAGACGCCATAGCCGTGCTCGTCTACGTCGCCCTTCTCGCGGCGACGCTCGCCATCAACGCCGTCTGCTGACACAGCGTCGGCAGCCCCCGCAAGCAACCGAAAGGAAGCGCCATGGACTCAACCAAGACCGGTCTTGAGACCGCACTCACCTACCTCACGTCGGTTCCGGCGTGGTACCTGGCCACCTCCGTCGACGGCCAGCCGCACGTGCGCCCCTTCTCCTTCGCCGCCATCCAGGACGACAGGCTCTGGTTCTGCACCGCCACCACGAAGGACGTCTGGGAGGAGCTCACCCAAAACCAGCGTTTCGAGGCAACGTCTTGGTGGCAGGGGCACGGCTGGCTCATTCTGCGCGGCCGCGCCGGCCTTGAGGACCACGCGAACCCGCAGATGCGTGAGGCAGGCTGGCGCCATCTCGAGGGGCTGGGCGAGCACTACGACGGGCCGAGTGACCCCACCCTCACGTTCTTCAGCGTCGAGGAGCCCCAAGCCTGGATCTGCAACCACGATGAGTGGCAGCCGCTCGACCTGTAGCGTCGCCGGTGACGGTTGATCCCCGACGCCCGGCCGTGGTGGCAGTTTGACCCCGTCCCCAAGTGTCACCGCCGCCCGCCCAATGCCAGCGTGTAGTTCCCTTGTTTTGCGGCCCGTTGGGTTATCCTCTTCCATACGCAAGTGACACGAAACCGCATCTCAATTGGAGCAACCATGTCACGAACCCCTGACCGCTCCCACAAGGGCGATTCCATAGCACCCAGCGGCCTCATGACCCGCCGCGCCGCCCTCAAGGCGATGCTTGGCATCACGGCCGTGACGGCCGGCCTCGTCTCCAGCCCGCTTCGCGCCCTCGCCGCCGAGGCGTCCCGCGAAACCACGGAGGCCCTCAACTCCGCGCAGGCGCAGCTCGACGAGGCGCAGAAGAAGCTCGACGCCATCTCCGACGAGTTCGTCTCCCTGAACGAGCAGCTCAACGACACCGTGAGCCAGATCGAGCAGGTCCAGGCAAGCATCGACGACACCCAGTCGCAGATCGAGGCCAAGCAGGCAGACATCGCCGACAAGCAGGACGTCCTCGCCAGCCGCATCTCCAGCAGCTACAAGACCGGCAACGCCGACTTCCTGTCGCTCATCCTGAACGCCTCCAGCTTCGAGGAGCTCTCCAACAACCTGTTCTACCTCGGCAAGATCAACGCGAGCGACGAGCAGCTCATCAACGACGTCAAGCAGGCCAAGGCCGAGCTCGATGCCCAGAAGGCCCAGCTCGAGAGCCAGAAGGCAGACCTCGAGCAGCTCAAGGAGCAGCAGAGCCAGGAGCTCGCCGCCGTCCAGGCGAAGCAGGACGAGGCATCGGCCGTCGTCGCGAACCTCTCCGACGACGTCCGCGCCCTCATGGAGAAGCGAGACGCCGAGGTCCTCGCCGCCGCCGAGGAGGAGAAGCGCCAGGCCGCGGCCGCCGAGGCGGCCCGCAAGGCCGCCGCCGCAAGCGCAAGCTCCGGCAGCTCCGGCGTCAGCGGCACCATCAGCTCGGGCAACACCAGCTCAAAGGGCCAGGCCATCGTCAACGCCTGCTACCAGGTGGGCTCGCCGGGCAGCGGCCTGTGCGCCATGTGGGTCTCGCAGGTCTACTCGCGCGCCGGATACGGCTATCCGGGCGGCAACGCCAACAACATGTACTGGAACTACTGCACGAGCTCCAACAAGGGCGACCTGCAGCCGGGCATGATCATCGCCGTCTCCACGTGGACCGGCACGTCTGCCGGCAGGATCTACGGGCATGTGGGCATCTACATCGGCGGCGGCATGGTCATGCACAACGTGGGCTCCATCCAGACCATGGGGCTCGACGCCTGGATCAACACCTACGGCACAACCGTCACCCCGCGCTGGGGCTGGGCCGCCTAACACCCATCGAACACCAGGGGCCGCTCGCGATTCGCTCGGGGCGGCCCTTCTCATGCGGCGCATCACAGACGCAACAGTCGTCCCATCGCCACCCCAACCAGCCGCGCCACTCTATAATGGAAGGCTGGTATGGACGGGGCTAGCCCCATGTCTGCGAACGCCTCGGCGAAAGGAATGCCATGAGCGAAAAGAAGGACCCCAAGGACACCTGCGTGCTCGTCACCGGTGGCGCCGGCTTCATCGGCAGCCACACGTGCGTCGAGCTGCTTCAGGACGGCTATCAGGTCGTCATTGTGGACGACCTCTCCAACGCATCCGAGAAGGTCCTCGACCGCATCGACACCATCGTGGGCGACGAGGCCTCCTCGCGCCTCACCTTCTACCGTGCCGACGTCAACGACCGCGAGGCCCTCGAGTGCATCTTTGACGAGAACGACATCGACCGCGTGATCCACTTCGCCGGCTTCAAGGCCGTGGGCGAGTCCGTCTCCAAGCCCATCGAGTACTACACGAACAACCTGGGCAACACGCTCACGCTCGTCGACGTCATGCGCGAGCACGGCTGCAAGTCCATCATCTTCTCCAGCTCCGCCACGGTCTACGGCGACCCGGACTCGCTGCCCCTCACCGAGGCCAGCCCCAAGAAGATGGCCACGAACCCCTACGGCTGGACCAAGTGGATGATTGAGCAGATCCTCACGGACCTCCACACGGCCGACCCCGAGTGGAACGTCGTGCTGCTCCGCTACTTCAACCCCATCGGAGCCCACCCCAGCGGACTCATGGGCGAGGACCCCAAGGGCATCCCCAACAACCTACTGCCCTACGTGGCCCAGACGGCCATCGGCAAGCGCAGCGAGGTCCACGTCTTTGGCAACGACTACCCCACGCCCGACGGCACGGGCGTGCGTGACTACATCCACGTCTGCGACCTGGCAAGCGGCCACGCCGCCGCCCTTGCGTGGATGAACGGCCGCGAGGGCGTCGAGGTCTTCAACCTCGGCACCGGCCGCGGTACCTCCGTGCTCGAGATCATCGCCGCCTTCTCGAAGGCCTGTGGCCACGAGGTCCCCTACGTCATCGACCCGCGCCGTCCCGGCGACGTGGCCGAGAACTACGCCGACTGCACCAAGGCCAAGGAGCAGATGGGCTGGGAGGCCAAGTACGACATCGACGACATGTGCCGTGACTCCTGGAACTGGCAGTCCAAGAACCCGAACGGCTTCGAGGAGTAGCTCGTGAGCGAGAACCCCTTCGTCGCCTACCTCAAGGAGCGCCTCCCGCTCGTCGAGTCCGCGCTCGACGGCGCGGCGGCGCGCCCCCTCGCTAGCAAGATCGAGCCCGAGGCCGACCTCGAGCGCTACCTGTACGCGCCTCTCGCCGGCTTCACCAAGGGTGGCGGCAAGCGCGTCCGCCCCGTCCTGTGCCTTCTCGGCGCAGAGGCCACGGGCGGCAAGGCGAGCCTTGCCCTGGCACCGGCGGTGGGCATCGAGCTGTTCCAGAGCGCCGCGCTCATCCACGACGACATAGCCGACGAGAGCGAGTTGCGCCGCGGGGCGCCCTGCCTGTACCTCACGGAAGGCACGGGGCTCGCCACCAACATGGGAGACCTCGCCCTCACGCAGGTGTTCGAGGTCGTTCTCGGCGACGCGGCGCTACCCGCCGAGCGCAAGGCAAGCGTCCTTGCCGAGCTCGTCTCCATGGAGCGCCACACCCTCGAGGGCCAGGCGCTCGACCTGGGCTGGGCGCGCGACGGCCGCTGGGACGTCACCGAGGCGGACTACCTCTACATGGTGACGAGCAAGACGGCCCACTACACGGCCGCCTCCCCTCTCGCCATCGGCGCCGTGGCGGCTGGCGCCACGAGAGAGGCGGTCGAGGGCCTGCGACAGGTGGGCGTGAGCGCTGGCATCGCCTTCCAGTTGCAGGACGACCTGCTCAACCTCGTCGGTGACGCCGAGGCCCAGGGCAAGGACTTCAGAAGCGACATCACCGAGGGCAAGCGAACGCTCGCCGTGGTCTACGCCCTCGCAAACCTGGCAGAGGCCGAGCGCTCCGAGCTCGTCGCCATTCTCGAGAGCGCAACGACCGAGGATGACAAGCTCGCACGTGCCGTCGAGCTCATCGAGGCAGGCGGCGGCATCGTCCACTGCGAGCAGCTCGCAGACAGGGAGGCCGCGCGCGCCGAGCAGGGCGCCCGCACGCTCGCGGACAAGGGCCTCATCACGCACGAGGCCGCCGAGCTGCTCTGCGCCATGGCGCGGTTCTTCGTGAGGCGCGCGAGCTAGACGTTGACAAGCGCGGGCACGCGCCCGCAAAGCCGCAGACGCATGCCTGCGACGACACCGAGGAGACACAGATGGAACCCATACGTGAGGGCATGACGGGAACCGCCGTCGAAGACGTTCAGGAGCGCCTGGCCTCGCTTGGCTACGAGATCGCCGATGACGAGCGAAGCGCCTCGCAGTTTGGCACCTCGACGGCCAACGCCGTTGCGCGCTTCCGCCTCGAGCATGGCCTGTCGCTCTCCACCGAGGTGGACGTGGCCTGCTGGTCGTCGCTCGTGGACGAGTCCTACCAGATGGGCGACCGCACGCTCTACCTGCGTCTCCCCAACTTCCATGGCAACGATGTCCGCTGCCTGCAGAACGCCCTGAACGTGCTGGGCTTCTCGTGTGGCGAGGTCGACGGCTACTATGGCCCGCACACCGAGGGCGCCGTCAAGATGTTCCAGGAGAACGTGGGCATGCTCGCCGACGGCATCGCCTTCTCCGACACGTTCGATGCCCTCGAGCGCCTGCGCCACGTATGGGCCGGCAAGCCCGCCAACGGCCCGCACCCGCAGAGCGGCATGGGCTTTGCCCGCGCGGCCCTCGTGCTCGACGACGCCCACCTCGCCCTGACGGCCGAGGACCCCATCTCGCGCAACGTCGCCGGCCGCATCTGGAACATCGCCAGCGCAACGTCCGAGCACACGGGCCTGCACCTCATCGAGAGCGCAGACGCCGCCACGCCCGCCGACGACGCCGTTCTCGTGCTCGCCACGACTCCGCGCCCCGCCGTGTCCAACATCGTGAACGTCTCGATGGGCGAGGATGACGACCTTGCGCTGCGCCTGCGCACGGCGCTCGAGAGCTCCCGCTCCAAGCCACCCGTCATTCGCATCGAGCTTCCGGCGGGTTCCTACGACGGCTCGTTCACCGTGAACGACTCGCAGATGCTCGCCGTCTCGCTCATCGACGCCCTCTGCTCCGCCCTGGCGTAGCGGCTCTTCCGCCCACCCAGACACGCGAGCGCTGCAAATCGGTCAGTTCAGGCGCCAAAGAGCCCAGTATTTGACCTAATACCTACACTCGCGACATACTCAACGCAAAAAGGCGGCCGCCACCCGATCGGATGGCGGCCGCCTTGTCTATACGCGTGCGTTTCCCTCTCGCTAGTTGCCAGCCGTGGCGGTGCCGGAGCTACCCTCAGTGCGGGAAGAGCCACCACCCGCGGGAGCCGCCCAGGATCCCGTGGCGGCGGGAAGGTCCATGTGCTCGCGCTCCGTGCGCTCGGGAATGGCACCCGCGCCCTTCGAGAACGAAAGCTTGCCATCCTCGCCCACGTCCACGAGCACGATGTCTCCGGCGCCCCAGCCGCTCTCGAGCAGCTGCTCGGCAAGCGGGTCCTCGATGAGCGTCTGGATGGCGCGGCGCAGCGGGCGCGCACCATAGACCGGGTCGGTTCCCTCCTTGGCAAGCAGATCCTTCGCCGCGTCCGTGAGCTCGATGGACATGCCCTGGCCAATGAGGCGGTTACGCAGCTCGCCCACCATGAGGTCCACGATGCCGCGAATCTGCTCGCCCGTGAGGGACTTGAAGACCACGATCTCGTCCACGCGGTTCAGGAACTCCGGACGGAAGAGCTTCTTGAGCTCGCCCATGGCGTGGCTCTTGATCTCTGCGTCCGAAAGCTGTCCGGCACTCGCGCCAAAGCCCATGGTCCCAGGCTTTGCAATCTCTCGGGCACCGACGTTGCTCGTCATGATGATCACGGTGTTGGAGAAGTCCACCTTGCGGCCCTGGCCGTCCGTGAGCCTGCCCTCGTCCAGGATCTGCAGCAGGATGTTGAAGACGTCGGGGTGGGCCTTCTCGATCTCATCGAACAGGACGACGGAGTAGGGCCTGCGGCGCACAGCCTTCGTGAGCTCTCCGCCCTCGTCGTAGCCCACGTATCCCGGAGGGGCACCCACGAGCTTGCTCACCGCGAACTTCTCCATGAACTCGCTCATGTCGAACGTGATGAGGGCGTCCTGGGAGCCAAACAGGAACTCGGCGAGCGACTTGGCCAGCTCGGTCTTGCCCACACCCGAGGGGCCGAGGAACACGAACGAGCCGCCGGGGCGGCGCGGGTCCTTGAGCGGCGAGCGGCTGCGGCGGATGGCGCGGGCCACGGCGCTCACGGCCTCGTCCTGGCCAATGACGCGCTCGTGGAGCACGCTCTCGCAGCGCAGGAGCTTCGAGGCCTCTGCCTCGGAGAGGTTCGAGACCGGCACGCCGGTGATGGACGAGACCACGTCTGCGATGACGTTCTCGTCAACGGTGACGACGTTGCCCTCCATGCGCTCGTGCCAGGCATCCTCGAGCTCGTCTCGATGGGCGAGAAGCTCCTTCTCGCGGTCGCGCAGGCGGGCGGCCTGCTCGAACTCCTGGGCGCTCACCATGTCGCGCTTCTCGGCGCGGACGTGCTTGAGGTCCTCGTCCACCGCAGAGATCTCTGGCGGCAGCACCATGTTGTGGACGCGCGTGCGCGCACCAGCCTCGTCGATGACGTCGATGGCCTTGTCGGGCAGGAAGCGATCCTGGATGTAGCGGTCCGACAGCGTGACGGCGGCCTTCAGGGCCTCGGGCGTGTAGCGGACGTGGTGGTGCTTCTCGTAGGCGGGCTCGAGGCCACGGATGATCTCGAGCGCGTCGGCGACGCTCGGCTCATTGATGCTCACGGGCTGGAAGCGGCGCTCGAGCGCCGAGTCCTTCTCGATGTGCTTGCGGTACTCCTCGGCCGTCGTAGCGCCAATGACCTGGATCTCTCCGCGCGAGAGGGGTGGCTTCAGGATGCTGGCGGCGTCGATGGAGCCCTCGGCGGAGCCGGCGCCGATGATCGTGTGCATCTCGTCGATGAATAGGATGACGTTGCCGTCCTTCTCGACCTCGGCGATGACCTTCTTGAGGCGGTCCTCGAACTCTCCACGGTACTTGGAGCCGGCAACGAGCGCGGAGACGTCAAGCGTCCAGATCTGCTTGCCACGCAGCATGTCGGGCACGGTGCCGGCAGCCACGAGCTGGGCAAGGCCCTCAACGATGGCCGTCTTGCCCACGCCCGGGTCTCCCAGGATGAGCGGGTTGTTCTTCTGGCGGCGTGCGAGCACCTGCATGACGCGCTCGACCTCGCGGTCGCGGCCAATGACGGGGTCAAGCTTGCCCTCGGCAGCAATGGCCGTGAGGTTGCGGCCGTACTGCTCGAGCATCGAGCCGTCGTCTGCGGAGGATGCGAAGCGGGCGGGGCCAACGGACACGCCCTCGGGCCCGATGCGCACCTCCTGGACCTGCGGGGCGGCGTCTGCCGGCGAGTTCTTCTCGATGAGCGCGTCCACGGCGTTGCGAACGGCATCTGCCGAGACGCCCATGCGCGCAAGCGTCTCCATGGCCACGCCATTGCCCTCGCGCACGATGCCCAGCAGCAGGTGCTCAGTGGAGATGTAGGTGGCACCGCGGCTCATCGTCTCGCGATAGGCGCCCTCAAGCACGCGCTTGGCGCGCGGCGTGAACGGGATGTGGCCGCCGGGGACGGGCTCGCTCGAGCGCTCCGTGACCTCACGGACCGTCTCGACCGTCTCGTCATAGGTGATGTCGAGACTGGCGAGGGCCTGGGCGGCGATGCCCTCCCCCTCCTTGATGAGCGCAAGGAGCAGGTGCTCGGTGCCCACGTACATCTGGCCCAGCGAGCGCGCCTCGTCCTGCGCGAGGCTCATGACCTTGCGCGCCTTGTCGGTGAACTTGTCGAACATGCGAAGGTTCCCCCTCGATCGTTCCAGCAAAACCAAGGTGCCCGTGCGCACCACTTGGCGGCACGGGCACTCTGTAAGCTTATACCCTCATGCAAGGTAGGTGATACCACGTCGCCTATGACGTGTGGCGCCAACGGGGGTCGGTGAGCGTACGGGCAATGCCGAGGCCCACGGGCAGGAACGCCACGATGAGGACGGCACGCACGAACCAGCTCAGCATGTTCACCGTGTCGAAGACACACATGTAGTACATGGCTCGGTACAGGTACAGGCCAGGCACCATGATGACGATGGACGGCACCGTGAGCGCAATGCGCGGAAACGTCAGCTTGAGCTCCACGACGCTTGCGAGAAGTCCCGAAACCACGGCGCCGATGAAGGCAGCCGCCTCGGGCGGCACCCCGCTGGCAAGGCCCAGCGACGGCACGAGTACGTTGAGGTCGACAAGCGACAGGCGCAGTGTGTTCGACACGGCGCCGATGCAGCCTGCCGCGGCCGCCATGCGAACCGGGCTGTTGAACATAATCGAGAATCCAAACACCCCAATGAAGCTCATGAGCACCCTCAGGGTCGTCAGTTGCACACCGGAGAGGCCAAGCGGGGCAAAGTCATCTGGCGCCAGCCCCACGCACTCCGCGACCATCCAGCCCACGAGCGTCGCCACCACGATGATCGCCACGGCGTAGGTGAGTCGCTCGATGCCGCTGCGCATGTCGAGCTTGGAGATGTCGAGGCCCGCCGTGATGAGCGGGAACCCCGGAATCACAAAGAGCATGGCCCCGATGTAGCCCTCCTGGTGCTGCAGCGCGCTCGCGTCAAAGTGGCTGAGGCCGAGAAGGGCAAGCAGGTAGCAGACGCAGGCAATCGCCACGCCCACCGCAAGCGAGCTAAACTGGCCGATTCTTCTCGACAGCATGCTCGACCTGGCAAAGTTGCCAACGCCTGCGCCCACGAAGGCTCCAAGCATCTCCACGGGGCCTCCCCCAAGCAGAAACACGAAGGCGCCACAGGCGGCTCCCGCGGCAAGGCCCTGCTGGACTGGCCGGTAGTCGGGCTTTGTGCCCTCAACGGCAGAGAGCATCTCGTGATACTCATGCACGGTGAAGGAGCGCCCGTAGGTCTCGATCTCGCGCAGGAAGTTCTCCATCATCCAGATGCGGTGCGTGTTGACGCCCGTAGTCGGAAGGCTCACGACCTCGTTGAAGATGTGGTGGCCCTCGATGCACGTGCACTCAAACGACAATAGGCTCAGGTCAACGTGAATGGTGACGCCAAGCGCGCTCGCCACGCGGTTCATCGTGTCGCGCACGCGCCAGGCGCCCGTTCCACTCGCGAGCATCAACATACCGGTGCGGCAGATGATCGTCGACTTGTCAGGCAGAGGTGCCTTATAGGCCGGAGAATCACCAGCCGTCACGACGTCGCGCCACACGGTCTTCATGTGCAGGGCATTCGCGCGCACGCCATGGTGGTGAACCAGCAGATGGACCTCGGGCGCGGGTGTCGTCACGACCTCATCAACATTAGGCTCGTCCTCATCTTCCACGAGGTTGAAGCTATCGAACGTCTCGGGAGTGCGCCTGCCTGGCAGGTCGTCCTCGTCGTCATCGTCCGCCTCGTCAAAAAAGTTGATGCTCTCGAGAATCTCCTCGCGCTCCCGTGCTAGGTCCTCGTCCGCATCATCACGCCGCGATGCCCGCATGCACCCATCCCCTGAACCATCGAGGTCACCATATTGGTCGTTTAGGCCCGACGCTTGGCCTCAGCCATGCTAGCACCATCTTATGTAAAGTAACAAACGTCAAGATAAAGGGACCCGCCCAGGCCGGCAACGGCCAAAGCGGGTCCCTTGGGGCAGTTCTGTAAAGCAGGGCTCTAGTACAGCTTGGCACCCGCCGGAATGCTGTCGTCGAGCTGCAGGAGGTTCAGGCGCTCCTCGCCGGCCTCGGTGTGGATGGCCGAGAGCAGCATGCCGCAGGAGTCGATGCCCATCATGGCTCGCGGCGGCAGGTTCGTGATGGCGACGAGCGTCTTGCCCACGAGGTCCTCGGGCTCGTAGAACGCGTGAATGCCCGAGAGAATCGTGCGATCGGTGCCCGTGCCGTCATCGAGCGTGAAGTTGAGGAGCTTCTTGGACTTCTTGACGGCCTCGCACGCCTTGACCTTCACGGCGCGGAAGTCAGACTTGCTGAACGTGTCGAAGTCCACGTAGTCCTCGAACAGCGGCTCGATGGCAACCTTGGAGAGGTCGAGCGTGGGCTGCTTGTTGGCGGCATAGGCGGCTCCGGCCGCACCGGCAGCGGCCTCCTCGGCGGCCTTAGCCTCCGCGGCGCCGTTCTTGGCGCCGGCCTCGGGCTTCATGTGCGGGAACAGCAGCACGTCACGGATGGCCGGCTGGTTCGTGAGCAACATGACCACGCGGTCGATGCCGATGCCGATGCCGCCCGCGGGAGGCATGCCGTACTCGAGGGCGCGCACGTAGTCGGCGTCGAACTGCATGGCCTCGTCGTCGCCGGAGTCGCGCTCGGCAATCTCGGCGTGGAAGCGGTCGGCCTGGTCAACGGGGTCGTTGAGCTCGGAGAACGCGTTGGCGTACTCGTGGCCGGCGATGACGAGCTCGAAGCGGTGCGTCAGGCGCGGCTCATCCTCGTAGCGCTTGGCAAGCGGGCTCACCTCGACCGGGTAGTCGCAAACGAACGTCGGGTTCACGAGGGACGGCTCGCCGATCTCGTCGTACAGCTCGGCAACGAGCTTGCCAGCGCCCCACTCGGGCTTGGTCTCGATGTCGTTCTCGTGGCACAGCTCCACGAGGCGCTCGACGGGCGTGTCGAGGTCGACGTCAACGCCCAGGGCGTTCGAGACGACCTTCGTCATGGGAATGGACGGCCAGGTGCCAGACAGGTCGATGGTCTGGCCCTGGTACTCGATCTGCTCGGGGTTGCCGATGGCGGCGTTCGCGGCCTTGATGACGCCCTCGGCGAGCTCCTTCATGCCCTCGAGGTCGCTGTAGGCGCGATAGGCCTCCATCGTGGTGAACTCGGGGTTGTGCGTCTGGTCCATGCCCTCGTTGCGGAAGATGCGGCCAATCTCGTACACGCGCTCGAAGCCACCCACGAGCAGGCGCTTCAGCGGCAGCTCGGTGGCGATGCGCAGGAAGCACTCCTGGTTGAGCGCGTTGAAGTGCGTGATGAACGGCTTGGCCGTGGCGCCGCCCTGGATCGTCTGCAGGATGGGCGTCTCCACCTCCATGTAGGCGTCCTGCTCCATGTAGCGGCGGAAGGCGGCGACGATGGCGGAGCGCTTGCGGAACGTCTCGCGCACGTCGTCGTTCACGATGAGGTCGACGTAGCGCTGGCGATAGCGCGTCTCCTTGTCGGACAGGCCGTGGAACTTGTCGGGAAGCGGGCGCACGGACTTGGAGAGCAGGCGCACGGAGGTGGGCGCCAGCGACAGCTCGCCACGCTTGGTGCGCATCATGGAGCCGGTGGCCTCGACGATGTCGCCCAGGTCCATCTTGCGCAGGGCCGCCATGCCCTCCTCGCCCAGGTTGTCGACGCGGCAGAACAGCTGCATCTTGTCCGTGGCGTCCTGGAGCACGACGAAGGCGACCTTGCCCTGGCCGCGCTTGGCGCGAATGCGGCCGGCGACCGTGTGAGTCTCGCCGTCCACGTCGTCCTCGCCCAGCTCGGCATAGCGGGCGGCGAGGTCTGCCACGTGGTCGGTCACGTCGCAGTGCTCGGGATAGGGGTTGTCGCCGGCGTCGATGATGGCCTGGCAGCGCGCGAGGCGCGTGGCACGCTCGTCGTTGAGCGTGGCCTCGGTGGTGGTCTCCTCAGACATGCATGGCTCCTTCTGCACGGGCGGGCGGATGCGTTCCGCTCGCCTGCCTCTCTATACGTAAAAGCGCCCCTCCGCATCAACACGGAAGGGGCGCGATAAGGACCTATTCGCAGGCGGCAGCCTGCGAGCGAACCAATCTCGCCCTAACGCGAGATTTTGACGATCGTGTAGTGGCGCGTGGCGCCGGCAGGGCTCGTGACCTCGATGACGTCGCCCTTGGCGTGGCCCATGAGCGCGGCGCCAACGGGGCTCTCGTTGGAGATCTTGTGCTCGAGGGAGTTGGTCTCCGTCGTGCCCACGATGGTGAAGGCCATCGTCTTGTCCTTGCCCTGCTCCTGAATCTCGACCGTGCAGCCGATGGAGACGGCCATGACGTGGCCGGCGCCGGCGGACACCTTGGCAGTGGAGAGGATCTTGCGAATCTCGGCGATGCGGGAGGCGTTCTTGGACTGCTCCTCCTTGGCGTCATCGTACTCGGAGTTCTCGGACAGGTCGCCGAAGTCTCGGGCTACCTTGATGCGCTCGATAATCTCGGCGTCGTGCTCTCCCTCGCGCCAGGCGAGCTCCTCGACGAGCTTCTGACGGCCTTCGGGAGTAAGGATGATCTCGTTGTCAGCCATGGTTCGCTTTCTTGCTTAAGGGCGGTACGTACATGCGAAGGCACACCGCGAGGGTGTGCCGTCGGTGCTAGTCCAGCTTGGCGCCGCAGGACTTGCAGAACTTGTTGTCGGCGGGGTTCTCGGCGCCGCAGCTGCCGCAGAACTTCTTGCCCTCCGCGGCGGCGGGGGCGTCCTCGTCGTCGGTGTCGACGTGCTCAACGACGACGTCCTCGGCAGGCTTGGACTCGGCGGTGGCATCGGCCTTGGCGGGCTTGTCCTCGCCCTCCATGCCCTCGCGGATACCCTTGACGGTCTGGCCGAAGGACTTGCCGAGCTTCGGGAGGTTCTTCGGGCCAAAGATCACGAGGACGACGATCAGAATGAAGATGAGCTCAGGGGCACCCAATCCAAGAAACATTGTGAATTCCTCTCCGGACAGACACTCGGTCGTGTTGATGCAAACTGCGGGCGTCCGTCACACGGTACGCCAGTGCAACTTTGAAAGTATACTAGCCCGAAGCACGTTCGGGGCTGCAAAGTTGACGAACGTGTCTCGGGCTCGCAATTTCCATGTTGGTTGGCGTGTACCCGATACCCCCGCATTCCATGCATCCAAATCCGCAGGCGTTGCGGCGAGCCCCTTGGGCCTTGCGCGCCCCCGGAAACGACAGGAGTCACATGCCCACGGCCCTCATCGTCTTCATCGCCCTCACGGTCGCGGGGCTTCTCGTCCACGTCCTGTGCATGCGCGTCCTCGCCTGGCGCGGCGTCACGGTGAGGCGCACGAAGTTTGGCCTCACGCTGCTGTTCGACACCGCAGACGACGACGGGACGCCCGTGCGCATGCTCAACGTCAACGGCGCGTTCCAAAGCGTCGCCTACGCCACCGACGAGCTGTGGAGCGAGCTTGCCTGCGAGTACCAGCGCGAGCAGGCGCGCATCGTGAGCGAGCTGCCGAGACTTGCGCGCGTGGCCGTCATCGGGGGCGGCGGCTTCTCGTTTCCCAAGTGGCTCGTGACGCATCTTCCGCCAGTGTGCGTAAGCGTCGTAGAGATCGACGAGAAGATCATCGACATCGCCCGCGAGTCGTTTGACCTCGACCGCCTCGAGCGCGAGTACGCGGGGACGGGGCGCTTCGCGCTCGCCTGCGACGATGGCTGGGCATGGCTGCGCCGCCAGACAGAGCCGTTCGACCTCATCGTGAACGAGGCGTTCACGGGCAGAAAGCCGCTGGGGCCGCTCGCCTGCGACGAGGGGGCGCGCGTGATCCACGAGCGCCTCGCGAGCGATGGCAGCTACCTCGCCACGCTTCGCTTTCCCCTCGAGGGACGCGCCAGCGCGAGCATGTACGAGACCATCGAGACGTTCGCCCGAGAGTTCGCCCACGTCTGGCTCGTGCCCGAGTATCCCGATGATCCTGCGCACCCCGGCAACAACACGCTGGTCGCAAGCGACGTCGACCTGGTTGCGAGCGGCTGCGAGCCGCTTGCCGGGCACGAGTGGCACGGGCGCGTCACCCGCTCATAAGCACGTCCCTCGGGACAAAAAAGGGGCCGTCCTCCCCCAAGGACGGCCCTGTATTCAGTGCAATAAACGGCTGCTAGAACGTGACGGCAACGGTCTTGCCAGCCTCCATCGCCTCGCCCGCAGCGGCGGGCTTCTGGACGCCGGGGCCCTCGGGCACCGCGAGCAGCACTACGATCACGGACGTGTCGTAGCCCTTCTCGACAAGCGCCGCGCGGTCGAACTCGACAAGGACGTCGCCCGCGGCAACGCGCTGGCCCTTCTCGACCTTGGAGGAGAACCCGGCACCGCCCTCGTTGACCGTGTCGATGCCCACGTGGACGATGAGCTCAAGGCCATTGTCCGTGCGCAAGCCAAAGGCATGGCCCGTGGGGTACTTCGCCACGACCTCGCCGGAAACCGGCGCCACGACCACGCCAGACGAGGGCGCCACGGCAAAGCCGTCCCCCATCATCTTCTGGGCAAACGCGGGGTCGGCGACGGACTCGATGGGCACGTACGCGCCGTCGACCGGCGAGAGCACCTCGTGCTGGCAGTTAGACATGAAGCCTCCAAGTACGATTACAAAGTGTCACGACTATCGTACTCGAGAGCTCCACCTAGGCAGCGCGGTCGCGAGGAGTGAGGTCCACGCCCGTCTCGGCGAGGAACTGCGAACGGAACTCGTCGATGGCCTCGGGGAGCGTGGACGCCAGCGAGAACAGGCCCGAGTTGCCCACGATGAGGATGTCCGCGCCCGCGTTGTTGAGCACGCGGAACGTCGAGCGGTTGCAGGCGCCGTCGAGCTGGATCTGGTACTTGAGGCCGTACTCGCGGCGCAGCTCCACGGCCTGCTTGATCTTGAGCAGCATCTCCGGGATGAACTTCTGGCCGGCAAAGCCCGTGTCCACGGTCATGATCGTGAGCAGGTCGATGCGCTCCTTGTAGCCCTCGATCGCGGCGAGCGGCGTCGACGGGCTCAGGACCACGCCGAACTTGCTGCCCTTGTCGGCCACGCGGCTCGAGAGCCTGAAGGCGTTGCGCTCGATCGTCTCGGCCTGGTAGGAGTAGGTGTCCTGGGGCCCCAGGTCGAGCATCTCGGTGAACATGACGGGGTCCTCAACCATGAGGTGGACGTCGATGGGAAGCGTGCTGTGGCGGCGCAGCTCGTTGGTGAACGCCGGCGTCAGGGCCATGTTGGGGCAGAAGTGCGCGTCCATGATGTCCACGTGGTACAGGTCGAACTCCCGGTCCATCACCTCGATGTCTCGCTGGACGTTCATGGGGTTCATGCACATGAGCGACGGGGCAATCTTCGGACGGGTCATGGTGTGCTCCTATCGACGGGCGGTCTGCATGCTGATGGTGGTGGTGCGGATGAGTAATCGTTTACTCATCCGCCTTGACTCTTAGGGTAATCGTTTACGCAACAAGAGGCAAGCCAATTTAGACAAATTGTGTAAACGATTACTCAATCGACCAGCGAATCAACCATCCGCGAGCGCTGCAAATCGGTCACTTTGGGCCCCGTTTGCACCCTCTATCTGACTGATTTGCAGCACTCGGCGTTATGTCGCCCTAGCGAGCAGTCCGCGTCGACTCGCGGCACACGAGCTTGACGGGCACGGTAGTCCGCTGCTCTTCGGGCGCCTGACCGGCCATCATCTGGACGAGAAGCTCGGCCGCACGCCTTCCAAGCATGCCCGGCTCCTGGCGAACCGTCGTGATGGGCGGGCGCCCAAACCTGGCGATGGAGATGTCATCGTGACCCACGACGCACACGTCCCCCGGCACCGAGAGGCCATGCTCGCGCAGCGCCTCGAGGGCTCCCATCGCAAGCCAGTCCGCCTGGCAGAAGACGCCGTCGAACTCGCGGCCCTCCTCGATGAGCTCGCTCACGAGCGCATGCCCCCGCTCGAACGACGTCACGGCACTGGATTTGACGTTGCCTTCATCGAGCTCGACGCCAGCCCCCGCGAGCTCGTCGACGAACCCCCTCGTGCGCAGGCGCGTGATGGGCGAGTCGGCGCGTGCCTCGATGAGCGCGGGCCGGCGGCAGCCGCCCCGCAGCAGCTCGCGGGCGGCAAGGTGTCCACTGAGCTCGTTGTCCGAGGAGATGCAGGCAACCTTTCCTCCCCCGTCGTCGTCCACGAAGCGGTCCACGTAGACGGTGGGAACGTGGCGCTTGAGCGCGCTTCTCACGTCGTCGAGGCTGTTCACGGCGATGACGCCCGCCACGCTCTGGGCGGCGAGCAGCGACTGGCACTGGCGCTCGAGATCGAGCGAGGCGTTCGTGTTGTAGATGACGCAGGCGAAGTCGTGGGCAAACAGCTCGGTCTGCATCGCCAGGATCATGGACGAGAAGAACTCGTTGGCGATGTTTGGCACCACGACGCCCACCGAGGCAGTCCTGTGCTGCCGCAGGCCCTTGGCCAGCTGGTTGGGCTGGTAGTTGCACTTCTCGATGACCTCGCGCACGCGTCGCTCCGTCTCGGGCGAGAAACGCCCGTTCCGATTGATGACGCGCGAGACGGTGGCCACGGAAACGCCCGCCATCTGCGCAATGTCCTTGACGGTGGCGCCGTCTTTGCCCATGGCTCTCCCAACGCTGCTCGCGAGCGCGCGGCGCTCAGCTGCGGTAACGGTTACTCATTGTACACGGGAGCGCATGCCCTACAGATAGCCGAGAAACGCCTGGGCCGCGAGGCTCAGGTCTGCCGTGCGCCTGCGCACCAGGTACAGCTCGCGATACGCCGGCGTGGCCAGGTGGCGGACGTCAAGCGCGAAGCCCGTGCGCTCGAGCGCAAGGCTCGGCAGCAGCGACACGCCAAGGCCCGCCTCGACCATGGCGAGGATAGCCGTGATGTTGCTCGTCTCGCAGTGGATGCAGGGGGCCCTGAGCTCGCGCTGGAGCAGGGGCGCGGTCTCCGTGTCCGCGATGAAGCGCTCGCCAAGAAGCGTCTCCACCGGGATGCTCGAGGAGTCGGGCGCAAAGTGGCCCCGGGGAGCCACGACCACGATCTCGTCCTTGTCGTAGACGGTGGAGATGTAGCCCTGCTCCTCAAGGCGATTGGGAATGAACGCCAGCTCAACGGTGCCGTTCAGCAGCAGGCGCTCCGCCTCTCCGTACGTGCACTCGCAAATGCTCACCTCGACGCCGGGATGCTCGGCCGAGAAGCGCCCGAGCGGCCCGGGCAGGCGCATGGCCACCACGCTCGACGGCGCCGCCATGCTTACGCAGCCGTCCTCCAGCGCGCTCATGCGCGAGACGTGACGGGCCAGCGCCGCGCTCGCCTCGCAGACGGCACGGGCGTCCGGAAGCAGCCGCTCGCCGTCACGCGTGAGGGCAAGCATGGGCCCATGGCGGTCGAACAGCCGCACGCCCCAGGACTGCTCCAGACTTGCCACCGAGCGGCTGAGCGTCGACTGCGCCACGCCAAGCTCCTCGGCGGCACGAGACATGCTGCCCAGGCGAGCCGCGGCCTCGAACGCACGAACCTTCTGAACGCTGGATTCCATACCCCTCCGCACCAGATTGCGGGCCCGGTCTGCCCGCACGTAATGGCGTCTATACCCACAAAGAGGCTCCCCGCCGCAGACGATTCCGCGACGGGGAGCCACAGGGACGCGAGCGGACGTTCGCGTCCCCATGCGGCCAGCGAGGCCGCTGCGGCATGCGGCGAAGGGGGGTAGCCGCAGCCGACGGGCGCTACAGGGCGCCCTTGATGACCTTGTCACCCTCCTTCATGATGACGTCCATGTTGTCGGGCGTGAGGTCATGGATGTTGCGGGCGACGTCGCCCTTGACCACGAGCAGGTCGGCGAGCTTGCCGGCCTCGAGCGAGCCGAACTCGTCCTCGTGATGGACCATCTTGGCGCCGTTGAGCGTGGCGGCCTTGATCGTCTCGAGCACCGGGATGCCGGCCTTGTCCACGAAGTCATACATCTCGTCGATCGTGACGTAGCCATACGGCGTCACGAAGGAGAAGGAGTCGGAGCCGATGGTGAGCGTGACGCCCAGCTCGTTGGCGCGGCGCAGGTTGGCGTAGGTGCGCTGCAGCTCGCGCTCCACCACGGTGTCGCCGGGGAACTTGGCGTTGGCCTCGGACTCCTCGGGCGGGTAGGTGGCGTACCAGGTGGGGAGGAAGCCGATGGTGGGCGTGAAGAACGTGCCCTGCTCGGCCATGAGGTTCATGGTCTTGTCGTCGAGCTCGAAGCCGTGAATGAGCTGCTCGGCGCCAAAGCGCACGGAGTCATAGGCGGCGCTCACCGAGTTGTAGGAGTGGCTCCACAGCGGGATGCCCGTGAGCTTGCACTCCTCGGCCACGGCCTGGATCTCCTCGGTGCTCATGAGCTGCCTGCGGCCGGAGTCCCAGCGCCAGATGCCGCCGCCCGTGGCCCAGATCTTGATGGCGTCGGGGTTCTCACGCAGGCGCAGGCGCACGGCGTGGCGAAGCTCCCACGGGCCGTCCACCTGGTCGCCCCAGGGGTGGGAGTCCTTGCTGACCTGCAGCGGCAGCTTGTGGGAGTCGCCGTGGCCGGCGGTGCGGCAGAAGCCCAGGCCCGTGGCGTAGATGCGCGGGCCCTTCATGACGCCCATGTTCACGAGGTCACGGATGGCGATGCCGTTGCGGCCGATCTCGCACACGGTGGTGAGGCCGTGGGTGAGCGCGTCGTAGGACTGCTTGACGGCGCAGGCCTGCTTCTGGGCGGGCGTCTCGATGACCCAGTCGTTGTCGTCATCGGTGAGGTTGCCCGAGAAGTGCAGGTGCGTGTCGATGAGGCCGGGCATGACCGTCTTGCCCGTGCAGTCCTCGACGTCATAGCCGGCCGGCACCTCGGTGCGCGGGCCCGCGTAGACGATCTTCTTGTCGTCGACGAGGACGAGCGAATCGTCCACCGGCGCGGCGCCGGTACCATCGACGAGCCTGCCACCCACGAATGCGTACTTGCCCATGATGATTCCTCCAAACACGACGTTTCTACTTGCTACCTGCGATTTATTGCCTGCGTGCCAGAATGCGGCGTGCACGTTGCCTCATTGCTTTTCCGTGGCCGCCTCGTGCTTCGACCCAAACAACGCCAGGATCGCGAAGCCCGCGACGAGCCAGCCGATCGTGATGGCCCACTCGATGCCCGACAGCGCCGCCGGCGAGAAGGGCACCACCATGAGCGCGATGATGGCCAGTCCCGCGACGATGGCGCAGCCGATGCCCACCTTGCCGCCGTTGACCTTGTAGGGGCGCGGCAGGTCGGGCTCGGTGCGGCGCAGCTTCCAGCACGCGAAGCCGGCCATGGTGCAGGCGAAGATGAAGCCGAGCGACGCCACGTTCGTGAGCGGCACGAGCATGTTGCGGCCCAGGAACGGGCCCACGAGCGTCAGCACGCTCATGACCACGATGGCCTTCTTGGGGACGCCGGACTTCGGGTCGATCTGGGCGAAGCTCTCCGGTAGCATCTCCTTGCGGCCCATGGCGAGCATGAGACGGCTCGAGGCGCCAAAGAACGAGTTCATGGGGCCCAGGGGTCCAAGCGTGGCGATGATGAGCATCGCGACGTAGAAGAAGATGTTGATGCGCTCGAGCACGGCAAGCGCCGGCACGGAGCTGCGCACGAACTCATGCCAGTCCACGATGGTGCCAAAGCTGTAGATGCACACGAGGTAGAACACGCCCGACGCGAGAAGCGCGATGGCCGGGATGAGGCCGAACTTCTTCCAGTCGATGTTCTCGGAGGCCTCCTCGGCCTGCTGGGGAATCGTGTCGAAGCCGGCATAGAAGAACGGCGTCATGACGAGCACCGCCACGATGCCGCCCAGAAGGCTCGTGGCCTCGGTGGCGCTGCCGCCCGCCGCATCGGCGACCTGCGAGAACACCGGCATGGCGTTGTCAGGCGAACCCGTCATGAAGCTGATGACCATGGCGAGCACCATGCCCGCGAGCAGCGCCTTGGTAAGGAAGCTCGACAGCTTTGCCGCCGCGCCCGCGCCGCGCAGGTTCAGGAAGATGACGAGCGCCGCAAACGCCAGGGCTATGACCGTGGGCCACAGGTAGACGTCTGCGCCCAGAATCGTGTAGAGCTTGACGCTGCGCAGCCACGCAAGGGCCGGGAACTCCGCGAAGCGGTCCGTGAGCAGCGTCGAGATGGCGATGGCCTCCCAGGGGCAAAGCGGGGCGTTGCCCAAAAGGAGCATCCAGCCGGTGATGAAGCCCATCTTGCGGCCAAACGTGCGGTCCACGTACTCGATGATGCCGCCCGAGATGGGGATGGCCGCCGTGAGCTCGCCAAAGCACATGCCAATGGGCACGAGGAACAGCGCGCCGATCGCAAAGGCGATCATGGCGGGCACGGGGCCTCCGCCCAGCACCATCCAGTCGCCCACGAGCAGCACCCATCCGGTGCCGATGATTGCGCCAAAGCCGATGGTGAAGAAGTTGAACAGCGTGAGCTCCTTCTTCATGCCGCCGGCCTGCGCTGGGTTCCCTGCCATGCCGCTCTCCCTTCTGTCGCGCCTCTGCGCTTCCTGTTGCTGTCATTCTTCTCCGCGGCTCCTCCTGCGGCGAGCCAAGCGGCACCTCTTTGGCCGTGAGCGGCTGCGCCGGGGGCGAGAGTGGGCGCCGTTTGCCTCGTCAAACATCGAAGGAGCGAAAGCGTGACAGACCGGCTTTGCATAATCGCTGGTAGACGACGTGCGATAAGGCCGAGGGCTTGACCGGTCACAAATAAATGACGCTGCGTCGCTTGTATTGGCATCACGCAACGCGGATAATCCCAACCATCGGTCGGCGCGCGGGGAATCGCGCCGGCGCCCGTACCTGCAAGGAGAGGAAGCCATGGAACCCTCAAAGGTCTACTTCTGCGACCTGCACACCCACATGGGAGACGGCCTGCCCAACAAGCTCAAGCGCCTCATCAAGAAGGCGGGCATCGACCAGATCGACTTCGAGAACAAGTTCGTCGCCATCAAGATGCACCTGGGCGAGCCGGGAAACCTCAGCTTCCTGCGCCCAAACTACGCCCGCGCCGTCGTTGACGTCGTTCGCGAGCTGGGCGGCAAGCCCTTCATCACCGATTGCAACACGCTCTACGTAGGCGGCCGCAAGAACGCGCTCGACCACCTCGACAGCGCCTACGCCAACGGCTTCAACCCGTTCCAGACCGGCTGCCACACGATCATCGCCGACGGCCTCAAGGGCCTCGACGAGGTTGAGGTGCCCGTCGAGGGCGGCGAGTACGTCAAGAACGCCAAGATCGGCCGTGCCCTCATGGACGCGGACATTGTCATCAGCCTCACGCACTTCAAGGGCCACGAGCAGGCGGGCTTTGGCGGCGCCATGAAGAACATCGGCATGGGCGGCGGGTCTCGCGCCGGCAAGATGGAGCAGCACGCGGCCGGCAAGCCCAGCGTCAACACGGACGCGTGTATCGGCTGCCGCCAGTGCGCCAAGATTTGTGCGCACGACGCCTTCTCGTTCGAGCAGACGCACGAGCACGAGTTTTCCAACGGCAAGGTGCGCGAGGTCAACGTGGCCTCCATCGGCCATGACAAGTGCGTGGGCTGCGGCCGCTGCATCGCCGTGTGCAACCAGGACGCCATCAGCCCCGACTACGACGCCGCCGTGGAGGTGCTCAACTACAAGATTGCCGAGTACACGAAGGCCGTCGTCGACGGGCGCCCGAGCTTTCACATCTCGCTTGCCATCGACGTCTCGCCCAACTGCGACTGCCACGACGAGAACGACAAGCCCATCGTGGGCGACATCGGGTTCTTCGCCAGCTTTGACCCCGTCGCCCTCGACCAGGCGTGCATCGACGCCGTCATGGCCCAGCCCGCGCTTCCCGACACCGAGCTCACGCGCATGCAGGCCAAGCTCGAGGCTGCAGGCGAGCTCGACGACGCGCACGCCCACGACAAGTTCTACGTGACGCACCCCGACACCGACTGGAAGAGCTGCATCGACCACGCCGAGAAGATCGGCCTAGGCACGCACGAGTACGAGCTCATCAAGGTCAAGTAGAGCAGAAGGGTCGCGCCCGTACGTCGCGACCGACATTCCCGCCTCTCAGACAAGCATCCCGCGCTCGCCTCACAGGCGTCGCGGGGTACTATCATTTCGACCAATTCGCTCGACCCAGCCCCACAAAGCTCGGTGTTTGCCCATGAAGAAGGTACTGGCCGTTGCCTGGCCCATCATGTTGTCCTACATCCCGCTCGGCCTTGCCTGCGGCGTGCTCGCAAGCAAGTGCGGCATCAACCCGCTCATGGGCTTTCTCATGAGCGTCACGCTCATCACGGGCAGCGGCCAGTTCATGATCAGCAACCTGTGGCTTGCGGGCCTTCCCGCGTTCTCCATCGTGGTCTCGGTGGCCGCGGTGTCGCTTCGCTTCGCGCTCTACTCGGCGTCTCTGTCGCCCTACCTCAAGAAGGCAAGCAAGCGCATGTCGCTCGCCCTGTCCTACACGCTCATCGAGGAGGCCTACGGCGTCACGCTCTCCAAGCTCTCCGTGGGCGAGAAGAGCTGGACGCTTCGCAACGCCCTTGCCCTCAACATCGTCACGATCCTCACGTGGGCGGTATCGGTTTCCGCGGGCAGTGCCATCGGCGCGGTGCTCGACATCCCCACGGCCCTTGCCGGCTTCGTCATGACGGCGCTGTTCGTCTGCCTTGCGTCCTCGCAGCTCACGAGCCGCGGAAACGTGGTCGCCGCCGTTGCGGCCGCCGTCTCCGTCGTCGTGCTCAAGCTCGTGGGGCTCGCGAACGTCGCGGTGCCGTTCGCCGCCGTCATCGGCGTGGCTGCGGCCTTCGTTGCCGCCGGGGACGCGCCGGCAGAAGCCGAGGTGGCCACGAGGGGTGATGCCGCATGAGCACGCAGGACTTTCTCGTCATCTGGGCGGGCACGTTTGTCGCGATGTTCGCCTGCCGAGCCATCCCCATCTTTGCGCTGCGCGGGCGCGCCCTGCCGCCGCGCGTCGTCGAGGCACTGAACTTCATCCCGCCGGCGGCCTTCGCGGCCCTCGTCGCCAACGACCTGTTCTCGCCCACGATGTTCGCAAGCGGCATCTGGCCCGGACTCATGCCCGTGGTCGCCGCGGCCATCGTATTCGCCATCGCCAGAAAGACGGGTTCGCTCATGTGGTGCTGCGTGGGCGGCATCGTGGCCTACCTCGCGCTCTCCCTCATCTAGCGGCACGCTGACACGGGGGACGCTGACGCGCGACTACTCGCCCTGCCTTGTCTTGCGCCACAGAGCGTAGGAGTAGCCCAGCGTCACCGGAAGTCCCAGCACGCAGACGGCAATCGCCACGCCAAACCACAGCGCGCCTCCGCCGAGAAGCCCGGCCGCAATGAATGCAATCCCCGTCACGATGAACCAGACGCCACCCACGCGCTGTGTTTTCCTCCAGTTCTCGGGGTTGTCGAGCGTCCAGGGCGTCTTGATGCCAAACGTGTAGTTCTGCCTGATCCGGGGCATGTAGTTGCCCATGGCCACGAAGATGACGCCCAGCAGCACGGGCACCAAAAGGCCCGTGCTCACCCCTTGAGGAAGCCATCCAAAGACGGTTGCCTCGGGAAGCCACGTCATGGCGGCGATGAACACGGTGATGAGCACCGTGAACCCCTCGTACACGCGGCCCGACCTCAGGTAGGCGTGTCCCTTGGGGTCAAGGCTCGGCACAACCCTCAGAAGCGCGAGAAGCACAAGCGGCAGTACGTCGATGAACAGAGACTGGGCCTTGGGCGCCCAGCCGTCCACCTCCCCACCCACGTCCCAGTGCGTGGGAACGACGTCAGGAAGCTGCGGATAGACGACAAGGTGAGCAACGAGGCTCACAAGACACAGGGCCAGAAGCGCAAGCCAGCACCTGCGGCTTACGGGATTGACGTTCTGCTTCATTTCTCGGACTCCTTCTTTGGGGCCTCGTCCTGATTGGGCGAGGCAAACCCCATGAGCCACCCGATGAGATCCTGCATGACGGTGGCATTGAGGCTGTAGACGATGTTCTGACCGTGGCGCTCGTCGCTCACGAGGCCCGCGGAGCGAAGGGTGGCCAGATGGTGGCTGAGTGACGGCTTGCTGATGTCGAAGTGCTCGGCGAGCTCGCCGGCGGTCTTGTCCCCATCACGGAGCAGCTCCAGGATGCGCCTGCGCGTGGGGTCACTCAGGGCCTTGAATCCCTCTCCTGCCACACTTCCCTCCTCAACTCGATAGTTAGATGTTTGTCTAACTATCGAAGCATTATACCTATGCGGGCGGCGCCGTCAATCGGTTTCTCCGAAGGATATGGGGCACAGGCAAGCGAAGCCCGCGCGAGAAAGAAAAAGGCCGTCGGCGCAATGCCGACGGCCTGACAGTTCATGGTCGGGTTGACTGGATTCGAACCAGCGACCCCCGCGTCCCGAACGCGGTGCTCTACCAAACTGAGCCACAACCCGATGCAAGAGTGTAGTTTACCAGACTTACCCTCAAACGCAAACGGGAACTTCTATGAGTTCTCGCGCATGCCCGCGCCGCCCGCATGCGCCACCCAGGCACGCCAGCCGTGGGTGTCTCGAGCGGATGCCGCGATCGCCTTGGCTGCCTCGTCGCTCTCGCACAGCGCGAACGAGCACGCGCCAGATCCCGTGACCTGCGAGGCCAGAACGCCCGGCTGCGCGGCAAGCCACTCGCTCACGGCCATGACGTCTGCGCACAACAGCTTCGCTGCGGGCGCGAGGTTGTTGTACAACGCGGCAGCCATTGCGCCCACGTCGCCGCGCTCGAGCGCCGCACACACGGAGGCGTAGCTCGCAGGCTCCTCGCCAGAGGCATCGAACTCGTCGTACGCCTCCTTGGTGGAGACGCCGTCGGCAGCGGGCATCACAAGTGCCACGGGAGCGTCGAACTCGGGAAATATCCTCTCGAGCACGTCACCGGCACCAAGGTAGAGGCCCGGGCGGCAGTCGAGGAAGAAGGCCACGTCGGCACCCACGCGCCGGGCCACGGAGACGACGCGCTCGTCACCCACAGGCACGCCCCAGCGCTGCGCCAGCGCACGCAGGACGGCGCCGGCGTCTGCGGACGAGCCACCGAGCCCCGCCTTCTCGGGAATGCGGGCCACGACGTCGATGCGCACGTTTGGCTCCACGCCCAGCGCCTCAGCAAGCATCGTGGCGGCACGCCAGACGGTCGTCTTCTCGGGGGCAACCTCGAGAGCGGGCTCGTGGCAGACCACGAGTTCGGAGGCATCCTCCACCGTGATGGTGTCAAACAGGCTCACGGGCACCATGGCCGAGTCGACCTGGTGGTAGCCGCGCTCGTCCCTGCCCCGGTGAATCCCCAGGTGCAGGTTGACCTTGCACGGCGTCTCTATGACCTGGCGGCCCGACATGCGCGGTCGCTACTCCTCGGTCTCGGCGGCGACGTAGTCGAACAGGCGCTCGCCCGTCTCGGCGTCGAACAGCTCGACCGTGCCCGTGAGGACGTCGACGTACTGGTAGGACTGGCGGGCCTTGCGGCCGCGGCGCTCGTCAACCTCGAGCTGGAACAGGGACGGGTAGGCCATGACGAGCGTACCCGTGCGCTCCACGATGCGGGAGCGGCCCATGTTGGCCTTGACCCTCAGGCGCTCGCCCTGCAGGCTCGCAAGCTTCTCGTGGATCTCGTCGACCCTGTTGACGGAAGGAACTTCGGTTTCCATGCCATGCTCTCTATCCCGCGGCACGCCAAGGCCAGCCGCGCCAGACGGCGGCACGGGGCAAAATCGGCAGACTACCGCACTTTGCATTCATACGAACAGCTATCGTACTGTGCAGAAATGAAGCCCTCAAGGCTCTCGAGAAAGGAACCGCAGAATGAACACGGAGCCTACCAGCGGCAACGCCGCGAGACCCGTCGCCAAGACGGGCACGCTCGACCTCGCGCGCGCCACGCGCGTCATGGACAACCTCGAGAAGCTCGGCATGCGGCAGGTCCTCATCGCCGATCCCATGTCCATCTGGTACCTCACGGGCTACTGGAACGTGCCCTACGAGCGCTTCTACGGCCTCTATCTCGCACGCACGGACGAAGCGGGCGCCATCGAGGCCACGATGTTTTGCAACCGGCTCTTCCCCGACGCCACCTCGACGGGTGCGCGCGTCGTCACCTTCGACGACACGGAGGATCCCATCCCCCTCGTTTCCGCGACCGCACGTCATGACGAGCCGCTCGGCGTCGACAAGGTGCTCGCCGCCCGTTGGCTGCTGCCCCTCATGGACGCGCACGTGGCCAGCGAGTTTCGTCTGGGCTCGCCAGCCGTGGACGACGCGCGCTCCATCAAGGACGCCCACGAGCTCGACCTCATGCGTGCCGCCTCGTCCGTGAACGACCAAGCCATGGCATGGCTGCGCGCCCAGCTGCACGAGGGCGTCACGGAGCACGAGATTGCGAGCGGGCTTCTGGCCGAGTATCGCCGCCTCGGCGCCCAGGAGCACAGCTTCTCCCCCATCGTGAGCTTTGGCGCAAACGCCGCAGACCCGCACCACGAGCCCGACGGCACGCGCCTTTGCGCTGGCGACGTGGTGCTGTTCGACGTGGGCTGCAAGCGCAGCTCGTACTGCTCGGACATGACGCGCACGTTCTTCTTTGGCGGCGAGCCCAGCGAGCGCGACCGCGAGGTCTACGAGGCGGTGCGCCACGCCAACGAGGCCGCGGAGGCCCTCGTGGCCCCCGGCGTCACGTTTGCAGAGATTGACCGCGCCGCGCGCAGCGTCATCGAGGAGGCCGGCTACGGTGAGTACTTCACACACCGCCTGGGGCACCAGATTGGCCTCGAGGACCACGAGCCCGGCGACGTCTCCTCCACGCACGACGAGCCAGTACGTCCCGGCCAGTGCTTCTCCATCGAGCCGGGCATCTACCTGCCGGGCGAGATGGGCGTGCGCATCGAGGACCTCGTCATCGTCACGCAGGACGGCTGCGAGGTCATGAACGCCTACCCCAAGCAGCTCACCGTCATCGACTAGCGCAGGCAGCGCGGGGTCGCACAACAAGAAGGGGGCGAGACGTCACGTTCGTCTCGCCCCCTCTGGTGTCAATGCGCTCGCACGGGCACGCTATGCCCCAAGCACGTACTTCTCGATGGTCCAGGCGGCGCCGTCCTCGGAGCACGGGGGTGCCACGACGTCTGCGGCCTGCTTGACGTCGTCGGCCGCCTGGCCCATGGCGACGCCGATGCCGGCATGCACGAGCATGTGCACGTCGTTGCCGCCGTCTCCGATGGCCATGCACTCGGCCGGCGTGATGCCCAGGCGCTCGCAGAAGGCGTCGATGGCGTCGCCCTTGCCGCGGCCGCGCTCCACCACGTCCATGAAGTCGGGGGACCAGCGGGCGCTCTCGAGGCCGGGAATGCCCTCGAGCAGCTCGGCGTCATACGAGGGGTCGCAGTCCACGACCATCTGGAGCACGGGGTTTGTGCCCACGACGGACCAGTCGCGCACGCGGCCATCGCGACCGCCGCGCCGAGACTGGTAGCGGCCGGACTTCTCGAGCTCGGCTTCCGATCCGCAGAAGTAGATGTCGTCGGGCTCGGTGAACGTCACGGCCAGGCCACGTGCCTCGCAGGCGCTGGCAAACGCATGGACGTCACCCGGGTCCATCGGCGACATGTGGATGACCTCTCCGTCCGCCATGAAGCAGTACTCGCCGTTTGCGGTGGAGTAGCCGTCGAAGTCGAACATGGCGTCGACGCCGATGCCGTCCTTGTAGCGGCCCGTGACGATGAACAGCGAGACGCCACGCTCGCGGGCGGCCTCAAGCGCCGCGAGCGTGCGCTCGTTCATGCGCTTCTCGTTGAAGCGGACGAGCGTCCCGTCGATGTCAAGAAAGATGGCCTTGATTGCCACGTGTGCCCCCTCGCGAGAAAAAGGCCCGAGACGCGCAGACGCCCCGGGCCAGCAGGTCAGATGCGTGCCCTGATTCTAGTAGAGGCCCTCGCACTTGGAGAGCGCGGCGTCGTCGGCCACGACGAACACGTTGGGGTGCAGCTGCAGGATCGAGGCGGGGCAGGTGGGGACGATGGGGCCAAAGCACATGTCATAGACGGCCTGAGCCTTGTTCTCGCCGTTGGCGACCATGAGGATGCAGCGTGCGTTCATGATCGTCTGCGTGCCCATGGTGTAGGCCTGGCGCGGGACGTCCTCCTCCTTCTCGAACAGGCGGGAGTTGGCCTCGATGGTGCTCTCCGTGAGGTCGACGCAGTGCGTGCCCTTGGAGAACTCGGAGTCGGGCTCGTTGAAGCCGATGTGGCCGTTGCGGCCAATGCCAAGGAGCTGCAGGTCGCAGTAGCCGGCCTCGGCAACCATGCGGTCATAGGCGGCGCAGGCGGCGTCCGCGTCGGCGTTGGCGCCATCGGGCACGTGGACGTTGGCCGGGTCGATGTTGACGTGGTTGAAGAGCTGGTCGTTCATGAAGTAGTGATAGCTCTGCGGATCCTCGTGCGTGAGCCCGCGATACTCGTCGAGGTTGTAGGTGCGGACCTCAGAGAAGTCCAGGGAGCCGGACTCGTACTTCTTGATGAGACCCTTGTAGGCGCCGATGGGCGTGGTGCCCGTAGCAAGGCCAAGCACGCAGTTGGGCTTGAGCTGGATCTGGGCGGCGAGGATGTCGGCGGCCTTGCGGCTCATGGCCTCATAGGTGTGGCAGTTGATGATTCTCATGGCGCGTCCCTTCTCTTGTGTGGCGAGGGCGCGTCTTGCGCCTCGCCATGCGGCCCGCGTCGGCCGCAACCAACGTGAGACGCGGCCACCAGGGCGAGGTCGCGCAGCTATGAGGATGTCTCACCGCGTCGGGGCCCCTGCCCGTCCACGGCGGCCTGAGACGATGTCCCAGACAAGTGCCATCATGCCGCGATTCGGCGGGCCGTTCAAGCCCGATTGGGCGAACGGCATGGGCCCAAAGGGGTCGGGGCCCTTTGGGCCAGGGCAGCGCAGGCACCCCAAAAGCGCCAGAGCGTTTGGGGTGCGAGCAATGCCGCCAAAAGCACCTGCTACGAGAGCTGGCGCGCCAGGTCGGCAAGCGCGTAGCCGCGATGCGAGATGGCGTTCTTCTCGGCAGGCTCGAGCTCGGCCATCGTGCGACCGGGCGTCTCGGCGGGCCAGAACAGCGGGTCATAGCCAAAGCCGTTCTCGCCCTTGGGCTCGCGGCCGATCATGCCCTCGCAGTCTCCCTCGCCCGTGAGCACCGAGCCGTCCGGGTAGATGAGCACGACGCTCGAGTGGAAGCGGGCCGTGCGGTCCTCGTCGGCCACGCCCTCCATCTCGCGCATGAGCTTGGCGTTGTTACGCGCGTCGTCCCCGTGGACGCCGGCCCAGCGGGCGCTCATGATGCCCGGCTCGCCAGACAGCGCGTCCACGACGAGGCCGGAGTCGTCGGCCACGGCGGGAAGGCCCGTCTGCTCGCAGGCGGCCTGCGCCTTGATGATGGCGTTCTCGGTGAACGAGTCGCCGTTCTCGACCGGCTCGGGGAAGTCACCGAGCTCGCCCAGGGCATAGAACGAGGTGCCCGGCATGACCGGGGCGAGAATGGCCTCGATCTCGGTGACCTTGTGGGCGTTGCCCGTGGCCACGACGACGGTGGTGGCGGGGTCGAGCGAGGCGATGTCGATGGTGGGCATGGGAGCTCCTTTGCTATGTCGAGAACGGCCAGGGCGGTGATATCTGGCCCCGGCGGCGTTGTCACCGCTAGGCGGAAAAGCCCGTGACCTCGTCCTGCAGGGCGCACAGGCGCGCGATGGCGGGCTCTGCCATGTCGAGCAGGTCGTTCAGCTGGGCGCGCGTGAGCGTCGAGCGCTCGCCGGTGCCCTGGATCTCCACGAGGCCGCCATCGGCGGTGCCCACGAGGTTGAGGTCGACGTCTGCGTGGCTGTCCTCGGGATAGTCGAGGTCGAGCAGGGGCACGCCGCCAACGATGCCGGCGGAGATGGCCGCGACCTGGCCCGTGAGTGGCAGACGGCGGATCTTGCCCTGCTCCACGAAGCTCATGAGCGCGTCGTGGAGAGCCACCCAGGCGCCCGTGATGCTTGCCGTGCGCGTGCCGCCATCGGCCTGGATGACGTCGCAGTCCACCGTGATGGTGAACTCGCCGAGGTGGTCGAGGTCGCACACCGCGCGCAGGCTGCGGCCGATGAGGCGCTCGATCTCCATGGAGCGACCCTTGCGGCCCTTGTACTCGCGCTTCGTGCGCGAGGAGGTCGAGGCGGGAAGCATGGCGTACTCGGCCGTGACCCAGCCCTTCCTGCTGGCGCGGCGCCAGGCGGGAAGCGACTCCTCGATCGTGGCGGTGCACATGACGCGCGTGTCGCCAAACTCGGCGAGGCACGAGCCATGGGCGTTCTTCATCACGTCGTGTGTGAGCTTGACGGGACGCATCTCGTTGTTGGCGCGGCCCTCGGGGCGGCGCTCGTCTGGCGTGTACATAGCGGCCTTTCTTCTCGCAGGCGCTCTTGTGTGCCTGCCTACCTGTGGTTTTCTCTGCGCGAGGCGCCTCGCTAGTGGGCGGCCAGGGCCTCGAGGGTCTCGAGCTCGATGTGCTCGATGGAGTCGAGCGGGTGCCCAAAGATGAACTTGCCGGCAACGGCGAACGACGTGATGTCGTCAGACGTCGTGGCAAAGCGATACTTCGGCTCGCCGCCGGCACCGAGGTCTGCCGTGTCCGGACCGGCGAGCTCGCCTCGGCGCTCGAGAATCTCGGCCACCTCGCGCGCCGTCTCCTCCGCGGAGCTCACGGTGCGCACTCCCGGGCCAAGCGCGGCAGAGATCTCCCTCGCAAGCAGCGGGAAGTGCGTGCAGCCCAGGACGACGGTGTCTATCCCGTGACCCAGCAGCGGCGCCACGTTCTCGCGGGCGAGCTCGCACACCTCGGCCGTGTCGAACACCTCGGGGTTCTCCATCCAGTCGTCATGCAGGTACGTCCCCGAGGCAAGCTCGCGCTCCACCAGGTCCACGAAGCTGCCGGCGGGCGCCTGCGTCACGTGGACGCCGGCGTCGAGGTTGTGAATGGCTCGCTCGTAGGCACCCGAGCTCACCGTGCCCTGCGTGGCGAGCACGCCAACGCGGCGGGAGCGCGTCGCCTGGATGGCGGCGCGGGCGCCCGGCTCGATGACGCCGATGACGGGCACGGAGAGCGTGCGCTGGATGACGTCGAGGCCCGCGGCCGTGGCCGTGTTGCATGCAATGACCACGAGCTTGACGTCGTGGCGCTCGAGCCAGTGGCCAACCTGGCGCACGAACAGGCGCACCTCGGCCTGCAGACGCGGGCCATAGGGGCAGCGCTTCGTGTCGCCCACGTAGTAGATGGACTCGTCGGGGAGCCTGGAGGCGATGGCGCGCGCAACGGTGAGGCCACCCAGGCCGGAGTCAAAGATGCCGATGGGCTTGCTCAGAGACATGCGACCTCCCCAGTGTCGCGGCGGGGCCCGAGACCCCGCGATATGAAAGGGGCCGAGGAAAGCGAGAAGCACCCCTCGGCCCACGGACTCGTTGGTGGGCGATGAGGGATTCGAACCCCCGGCCTTGTGCGTGTAAAGCACCTGCGCTAGCCACTGCGCCAATCGCCCGTAAGCACCGGAAGTTTAGCACAGGGCGCCGCGTGGCCGCTTCGGGCGGCGGTGACAGTTTGACCCCCGTCCCCGAGTGTCACCCTATACTGGTAGGAGACGAAGACATGCGCTCAACACGCTCAACATAAGGAGAGACGCACCATGCCCTGTGCTCCCACCACCCTGCTCGGGCTCTGCTCACTTCTCGACGGTCTGGGAATCCTGGTACGCGGCGTGCCCGCCGGCGATGACGCCCCCGTGACGGGCGCTGCCTGCGACTCGCGCTGCGTGCGGCCAGGCAACGTCTTCTTCTGCAAGGGAAGGGCGTTCAAGCCCGCCTACCTCAGCTCGGCGCTCGAGGCAGGAGCCGTGGCCTACGTCTGCGACGAACAGCATGCTCCCGAGCTCGACGAGGCCGCGCCCGAGACGCCCGCCATCGTCGTCTCCGACATGCGCATCGCCATGGCCCGCGTCTCGGCTGCCGCGTTCGGCAGGCCCGACCTCGACGTGCCCCAGGTTGGCATCACCGGCACGAAGGGCAAGTCCACGACGGCCTACATGCTGCGCTCCATCATCGATGCGGCGAACGGGGCCCGCAGCTGCGGCATCATCGGCTCGATCGACACGTACGACGGGGTCGAGGACATCGAGTCCACCAACACCACGCCCGAGGCGCCCGACCTGTGGCGCCACCTCGCCAACGCGCGAGACGCCCAGCTGGCTGCCATGGTCATGGAGGTCTCGAGCCAGGCACTCAAGTACGACCGCACGCTGGGGGTAGAGCTCGACGTCGCGGCGTTCTTGAACATCGGCTCCGACCACATCTCGCCCGTTGAGCACCCCACGTTCGAGGACTACTTCGCAAGCAAGCTGCGCATCTTCTCGCAGTGCCGCCGCGCCGTCGTGAACCTGGGCACGAGCAACGTCGAGCGCGTGCTCGACGCGGCGCACAGCGGCGGCGAGGCAAGCGAGCCCCCCGAGCTCGTATGCGTCTCCGCTGCCGGTCCCGACGCCATCGAGTGCGGCAGCTGCGACATGGTCTTCCCTGACATCTGGGCCACGGACATCGAGCCCCGCGGGGCGTCGCTCGCGTTTCTCGCCCACGGCACCACGGTAGCAGGACACCCCACAAACGACCCGGCCGAGAAGGCCTGGGAGCTGCCCGTGGTCATCAACTTCCCAGGCCTGTTCAACGTCGAGAACGCACTCGTGGCCATCGCGTGCGCCGAGCTTCTCGGCATCGACCACGAGGCCATCGCCAAGGGCCTTGCGGCCTGCCGCGTGCCGGGGCGCATGGAGCTCATCGGCAGCCCCGACTCGCAGGTGCTCTGCGTGGTCGACTACGCCCACAACACCCTCTCCTACCAGAGCTTCTTTGCCTCCATGGCCAAGGAGTTCCCCGGCAGGCGCATCGTGGCGCTCATCGGCGCCCCGGGCGGCAAGGCCTACGAGCGACGCGTCGAGCTGCCGCGCGAGGCCTCCCGCTGGGCCAGCCACATCGTCGTGACCGAGGAGGACCCGGCGCACGACTCCAACGAGGACATCTGCCGCGAGATGGACGCCAACGTGCCCGAGGGCGCCGCGCTCGCAGATGGCACGCCCGTGACTCACGAGTACGTGCTCGACCGCCAGCAGGCCGTCGCCCGCTGCCTGGACGTGGCGCTCTCCTACGGCGAGCCCGCCCTCGTGTGCCTTCTGGGCAAGGGTGACGAGACCCTCATCCATCGCGGAGACGAGTTCCAGCCCATGGTCCCGGACGGGGACGCGTTCCGTCACGCTGCCGCCGAGCGCGGCATCGACCTGTAGGGAGCACTCATGAGCCACATCACATTCCCCGAGAAGCCCACCGGCGAGCTCGCCGAGCGCCTGCGCAAGGTTCGCTACGTCATCACCGACGCCGACGGCACGATGTTCACGGGCGCAAAGGCAACGGTCAACACGGCCGGCGAGCCCTGCGCCGAGCTCGTGGAGACCCTCGTGGAGCTCACGCGCGCCGGCGTCTCGGTGATCCCCTGCACGGGCCGCAACCGCGCCATGATCATGGAGGATGCCCGCGTGCTGGGATTTCCCGGCTGGATCGCCGAGATGGGCGGCGTGCTGTGCACCAAGCAGGCAAGCCAGCCCGAGTGGCACTACTTCTGCGGACGCATGCCCTATGACGAGGGCTGCGGCAAGACCCCGCATGACGTCATCTGGGAGACGGGTGTCATAGACGAGATGCTCGAGCGCTGGCCCGGACACCTCGAGACCTACCACGACAACGGCATCGGGTTCGAGTATCGCGAGGTCACGGTGGCCATGCGCGGCGACGCTCCCGAGGACGAGATGCAGGACATGCTCGACCACTGCGGGCTTCCGCTGTACCTGTCCGACAACGGCATGGTCGACCACATCTCCGGCGACAGCTCACTCGCGTGCGACCGCGCACATCCCCAGGGCATCCACACCTACCACGTGACGCCCGCCGGCGTGAGCAAGGGCACGGGCATCGTGCGCTATGTGGAGCTCGCCGGCCTTGACCCCGAGGAGGTCCTTGGCGCCGGCGACTCCCCCGCAGACTGCGTGATCGCAGATGCCGTGGGCACGTTCCTGTTCATGTGCAACGGCCTGGGCCACGACCGCGCCGAGGAGGAGCTCGCCGCCCGCGACAACATCCTCATCTCCACCAAGCGCGCCACCGACGGCTGGGTCTCCGCCATGCGCGGCCTCCTCGCCGCCAAGGAGTAGGCAGACGGCCCCGAGCGCCCACCCTTCTCGCCAATTACGCTGAGAGCTGCAAATCAGTCACTTGAGGGGCAGTTATCCCCCTCTAAGTGTCCGATTTGCAGCTCTCGCGCTTTTTCTTTCCGGTAAAGCACCCAGCCACATACGCGAGGAGGCCCGGCTCCGGCGTCGCTAAGCAAACAATCCGCAACGCGCTCCTTGCGCGAGGACGTTTGCGTGCGATGCCGAGCCGGGCCTCCGGTCAGGTCGCTATGAGGCGAGCTTAGAAGTCGATGTCCGTGTCGTAGTAGCAGGCCTTGAGGATCTTCTCGAAGTCGGCGGCCTTCGTCTCACGCGGGTTCTCGGGCGTGCAGGCGTCCTGCTCGGCGTTCGCGGCGATCTCGGGGAGCTTCGCGAGGAACTCCTCCTCGGAGACCATCTGCGGGTTCTCAGCGTCGACCTTCACGCCGCCGTTCGCGTAGTCCTTGATGGACTGCGGGATGTTGAGCTGATCGTTGAGGTCGCGGATCTTCTGGACGAGCGCGGCGATGAGCTCCTCGTTCGTCTCGCCGGGAAGGTGCAGGACCTCCTTGGCGACGTAGGCATAGCGCTCGGCGGCACGCGGGTCCTTGGAGTTCCACTGGATGACCTTGCCGAGGTACATGGCGTTGGCGGCACCGTGGATGATGTGGCCGTTCTCGAAGGCGGCACCGGTCTTGTGGGCCATGGAGTGCACGATGCCGAGAAGGCCAGAGGAGAAGGCGATGCCGGCGATGCACTGGGCCTCGTGCATGTGCTGACGGGCCTCCTTGTCGCCCGTGTAGGACTTGGGCAGCCACTCGACGATCTCGCGGATGCCGTGCAGGGCGTTGGCGTCGGTGAACATGGACGCGAACGTGGAGACATAGGCCTCCATGCAGTGCGTCAGGGCATCCATGCCGGTGTGGGCGCAGAGCTTGGCGGGCATGGAGTAGGTGAGCTCGGGGTCGACGATGGCGACGTCCGGCGTGATGTTGAAGTCGGCCAGCGGGTACTTGATGCCCTTGGCGTAGTCCGTGATGACGGAGAACGCGGTGACCTCGGTAGCGGTGCCGGAGGTCGAGGAGATGGCGCAGAAGTGGGCCTTCTGGCGCAGCTCGGGGAAGGAGAACGGCTGGATGATGTTCTCGAAGGACTCATCGGGGTACTCGTAGAAGACCCACATGGCCTTGGCGGCGTCGATCGGGGAGCCACCGCCGAGGGCGATGATCCAGTCCGGCTCGAACTCGCGCATGGCCTCGGCGCCCTTCATGACCGTCTCGATGGACGGGTCGGACTCGACGCCCTCGAACAGCTTGACCTCAAAGCCGGCGTCCTCGAGGTCCTTCTGGATGTCCTGAAGGAAGCCGCCACGGCGCATCGAGCCGCCGCCGGAGACGATGATAGCCTTGCTGCCCTTGAGGTTCTTGACCTCGTGGCGGGCACCCTCGCCGAAGTACAGGTCACGCGGATTGGTAAAACGACCCATGTTGTTTCCTCCAATTCATGGTTCCGGCCACCCCTGTGGCCGGCGTCCGACGGCGCGGGGCCGCCGACTCTCCCCGGTTTGGGGCCTCGCAAGCGCGAGGCCACGTTCAGGACCGGCCTCTGGAGCCCCTCCATTGAACCCGCCCTGGGACCACGAGCGTCAAAGCCCCTGCTCGCGGATATCCAAAGTGAATTGTATCCGGCACATTTCTTGCGCAGTCATACCTTTCTGCGACCGTTGCAAATCCAACCGCCTACAGAATTCCAGCGCTCGCCGATTTACAAGGGTGGTTGACCTCGTTCAACTAGACATCTCTCTGAATGCCTGATAGCGAGAAGCGACGACGCCACGGGGACGTCGTCGCCTCTCTAAGCAGCTGTTTGTTGGTTTCTGGTACGAGGCACAGGGCGTGCTCGCTACAGGTCCGCCGCCTTGATGGCCGCAACCGCACGGCGCAGCCCCTCCGGAGGCAGCACGAGCGCCATGCGCACGAAGCCCTCGCCCGCCGGTCCAAAGCTCGCACCCGGGGTCACGATGACGCCGGCCTTCTCCATCAGCTCGGAGCAGAACGCCACGGAGTCCATGCGGCCGTGCGGCAGACGCGCCCACACGAACATGGAGCCATGTGCGTTCGGGCGCTCCCAGCCAATCTCCTCCAGGCCGTCACACAGGGCGTCGCGGCGCTCCTGGTAGCGGCGCTCCTGCTCGCGAACCGAGTCGCGAGGGCCGGTGAGCGCGGCGATGGCGGCGTGCTGGATGGGCAGGAACATGCCGTAGTCGCTCTGGGAGCGGATCTTGCGCACGGCGGCGACGACGTCTGGACGGCCCACGAGGAAGCTCACGCGCGCGCCCGTGACGTCAAAGGACTTCGACAGGCTGAAGAACTCGACGCCCACCTCGGAGGCGCCGAGGTTCTCGAAGAAGCTGTGGCCCTCGACGCCGTCGTAGATGATGTCGCTGTAGGCATTGTCATGGACGATGAGCACGTCGTGCGCACGTGCGAACTCGATGATCTGCGCGTAGACCTCAGGCGTTCCCACGGAACCCACGGGGTTGGCCGGCAGCGAGACGATCATGTACTTGGCGCGGTCGGCCACGTCATCGGGAATCTCGGCGACGTTGGGCAGGAAGTTGTTCTCGGCATTGAGCGGGTAGAAGGCGAGCTCGGCGCCGGCGATGAGGGCAGAGGCGCGGAACAGCGGATAGCAGGGGTCGGGCACGAGCACGAGGTCGCCCTCGTCGACGAGCGCCGAGGACAGGCGCCCCATGCCCTCCTGCGTGCCGTTGCAGCTCATGATCATGTCGGGAGTGAGGCCGGTGACGCCAAAGCGATCGGCGTAGTAGTCGATGACGGCCTGGGTGAGCTCCGGGAGGTCGTGCAGGGCGTACTTCCAGTTGTTGGAGTCCTTCGCGGCCTCGATGAGCGCGTCCTTCACGTGCGCGGGCGGCTCAAAGTCGGGCGTGCCCACGGACAGGTCGATGACCTCGCGACCGGCGGCCTCCAGCTCGATGCGTCGGGCGTTGAGCGAGGCAAACACCTCGTCGCCAAATCGGTCGAGACGCCTTGAGAACTGCATGGTGGAACCTCCGTCGTTGCATGGGCGTGCCAGGCGGCGCGCATACGTACGAGCAGTGATTGTACGCCGCAGGCAGCCGCGGCGTGGGCGGCGCACCTAGCTCAGGTGCGCGAGCAGGGCCTCACAGCCGGCACGGACGTCGCGGTAGGTGTCATCGAAGTTGCCCGTCCACCAGGGGTCGGCGACATCGCGGACGGAGCCGTCGTGCAAGTGGGCGCGCGGGCGAAAGTCCGAGTCCTCAGGGATGCAGGAGAGCAGCTTCACACACTTGTGTGCGGGGTCTCCCGAGAAGATGCGGCTGAGCGACCACTCGTTGTCCTCGTCCATGTAGACGATGAGGTCCCAGTCGCCGTACTCGGACGCTCGAACGCGGCGGGCACGATGCTTGAGCACGGGGACACCAACGGAGCGCAGCTTGTTGACGGTGCCGTGATGTGGTGGGTTGCCATGCTCCTCATCGCTCGTGCCCGCCGAGTCGATGACGAACTCATCGGCGCGGCCCGCGCGATTCACGAGGTCCTGCATAACGAACTGCGCCATGGTCGAGCGGCAGATGTTACCGAGGCAGACGAACAGGATGCGATGCATGGGCCTCCTTGGGGCGCGGCGGGAACGGACGCTGACAGATTACGCCCAACGCGCACGGTCATCAGCCTTTCGGCTGGAATCAATGCGCGTTGGGCGTACTTTGTTGGGCGCATGTAGCTCATTGGCAAGTCTGGCCAACATGCCTCTACTCGATACGGGCACTCATCCAATAGCCTCCATCCGCATACTCGACGGCATAGGTGATTCCATTGTGCTCTATCACCTCTCCGGCACAATCACTTGCAACTTGTTTGGCCTCATCAAACGACAGCGTTGAATCGGTTGCCTTTATCAAGGCAACCGCAGACGCAGCAGTAATCCCGGAGTCGCTTCCAAGGTAGAGAAGAACGTTCTTAAAGCTGTTTGGAGAGGAGTAATACGAGAACGAAAGCTGGGTGTTCGAATCCGAGTAGAAGACGCCAACGCTTACCTTCCCAAACCCGTCTCTCCGAGTTCTTTGCCGCACTTTGGACAGAAGCGTGCCCCGAGGCTCACGTCTTCTCCACACCACTTGCATTTACTCATGACTCGTCTCCCATCGTTGTCTATGCAGGCGCCACAGCCAACGCATGCGCGCGAAAGCGGGATAGGGCGATATGGGGCTGGAGAGATAGAGAGATCCACCGGCAATAGGCTCGCGGCTATTGGGTTGAGTGTTCCTGCAAGCAGGCGCGGTTGTGGTGATTTATCAGGCATTAAGCCGAAAATAAGGTGCGTTTGGCACAATCAACAGCCGAGCTCGGCGCAGAGGACGGAGCGGGGCCCTTCGATGCCCCTACCCCTCCTCGATGCGCAGAGTGGAGCCGGAACGGCCGCGCTCGACGACAATCTTGTGATCGATGCTTGTGCGCAGCTCGTCAACGTGGCTGATGATGCCCACGAGCTTGTTGCTGTTCTCGGCACCCGTGAGCACGCGCACCGTGAGCGCCAGCGACTCCTGGTCGAGCGAGCCAAAGCCCTCGTCCACGAACATCGTGTCAAGCTCGATGCCGCCGGCATGCGCCTGCACCACGTCTGACAGGCCCAACGCCAGCGCGAGCGACGCCTTGAACGACTCGCCGCCCGAAAGCGACGACGCGTCGCGAGGCTTGCCTGTAAACGAGTCGAGAACATCGAGGTCGAGTCCCGTCTGCGCAGCACCGCCGCCGCTCCGCATGCCCTTGTGGCGCACGAGCTCGTAGCGGCCCTCCGTCATCGAGACGAGCCGCCTGTTGGCCGCCGCAAGCACGCGATCGAACCAGCGAGCCTGCAGATAGGTCTCGAAGCTCAGACGCTGCTTGCCCGAGAGGCGACCGGACGCCGTGCGCGACAGCGCATCCATCTCGGCACACCGAGCCGCAACGTCCTGACCGCTCTCGCCAAGGGAGCGCAGCTGCTCGGCCAGCCGCCCGTTGGAGCTCACGCGCGACGAGACGACCGTACGCTCCTCATCGACCGACGCGCGAGCGTCACGTGCGGCAGCGAGGTCTTCGGAGGTGCGATTAGCATCGATCTCGCCGTCCTCGCTCAGCTGGGTGATGCGTTCCCTCGTTGCGGTGACGCGTCCCTCGAGCTGCTTGGCGGTAGCCTGCGCTTCGCGGAGCGCCCCGTTCGCGTGCTCGCGGGCCTCGTCAATGGCAGAAATCTGACGCTCGATGGCATCCATCTGCCCCTTTGCGGCAGTTGCGCTCTCATATGTGAGCGAGCCCTTGATCGTCCTGAGCGTGGCAGTCGCGTCCGCAAGCTCGGCCTCTGCGCGGGAGACGGCAGACGCGGCCTCATCGCACTCGTGCTCGAGTGCGGGAAGCTGCTGCCTCAGCCCCTCGACGCGGCTCGTTGCGCGAGAAAGCTCGTCCGCGCGGGCGCGGGCCCCCTCGGTTGCCTCATGCGCGTCATCGAGCTCTCGACGCCGGTTCCTCACGTCATTCTCTGCCGCCTCGTCATCCAGCTGGCCAAGGGACGAGGCAAGCTCGGCACACGACGCCTCAAGCGCAACGACCTGCCTCTGCAGACTATCGGCCGCCTCGCGAGCCTCGTCGATCGCCTTCGCGGCGGAGGCGCCCCTCCTCTCAAGCGCGGCAAGCTCCGCATCGAGCGCATCGTGCTCCCCCACGCGCTTCTTGGCAGCATCGACCGAGGCGGCAGCGTCCTCAAGCTGACCGGCGAGGTCCTTGCCCTTGGCGATGAGCTCCTCGGCCGTGCCGACGCGCTCCTCGGCAGCGGAAAGCTCGGATGCCGAACGCTCTGCCCTCTCGCGAGCGGCCGCGACCGCCGCAGAGGCCTTGCCAGCCTCGTCCGACGCCGCCTGGAACGCCGCGGCGGCAGCATCAACCTCGTCTTGCGTTGGGACGACGCCCTCGCAGACGGCGGCATGGGGATGATGCGTGGAGCCGCATACCGGACAGGGGACGCCCTCCACGAGCCCTTGCGCGAGAATCCCCGCCTGGCCACCGAGAAACGCCCGCTGCTTGGACGCATGCTCGGAGCGGGCCGCCTCGAGCGCCTCGCTCTTCTCGAGGTAGATGCCCTGGGTACGGGAGAGCTCAGCGGCGTCCTTGTCTGCCGTGGCCTTCCTGCCCCTCACCTCTCTATAGGACTCGCGGGTCTGCCCCACTAGGCGCTCCAGCTCGGAGTGGGCAGACTTGGCACGCTCGAGCTCGGCGTCGGCACCGCGCAGGGAGACCTCCCGCTCGCGAAGGTCAGCGGCCTGGGCCTCGAGCTTCCCCGCCACATTCGTGGCCTCGCCAAGATCGTCCTGCGCCTTCTTGGCCTGGGCGCGAAGCTCGGCGAGCTCCCTCTCCTTGCCTCGCAGGCCGCGAAGCGCCTCGAACGCAGACGTTGCGTCCGCAAGCAGGCGCGAGGCCTGCTGCTCGGCAGCCTCCGCCCGAGCGAGGGCCGCAGGTGCGTCCGTGAGCTGGGAGGCCTTCCCCTGGGCATCCGAAAGCGCCTCGTTTGCCTCACCGAGCTTGGAGCCGGCCTTGGCCTTGCGATCCCTTGCCGTATCGAGGGCGCGCTTGGCATTCTCCTCTGCCTGCGACGCGGCATCGAGCCCAGAGAGTTGCTCGAGCTCGCGGGCTATCACGGCAGCCTCACCCGCAAGGTGCTGGCGCTCGTCCGCACGCGCCTCCTGGGCAGAAAACGCCTCCTTTGCCCTGGCAACGGCATCGTTCGCGCCCGCCAGCTCGCGCTCGGCCTCGCCAAGCGCCTGCCTCTGCTCGGCAAGCTGACGGACACGGTCGGAGAGCGCGGAGAGGCGTTCCACCTCGGCCGCGGCCTTGGCCCGCGCCTCCTCGAGACGCCCAAGCTCGGCGTCATCGTCCTTGCGCTGTTCCGAAAGGAGCGAAAGGGCCTCGTCCGCATCCGGTGCCTCGGAGTCCACAAGCGCGGCGAGGCGCGCCTCGCGCTGCTCGCCGGTCACCGCAATCGAGGGGACAAGGGCAAGCAGGCGCTCGCGCACCGCCTTGCTCCTCTCCTCGAGCTCGCGGCTCCTCGTGGCAAGCGCGTTCTGGAAGCCCAGGTAGGGGGCCGTGCCAAACAGCTTGCGCATGATGGCGGCGCGCTCCTTCGTGTCCGCCTGGAGCAGACGGCGGAAGTCTCCCTGGGCAATCATGACGATCTGGGAGAACTGGTTGCGGTCGATGCCGAGAAGCTCCTCTATGGCCTTGTCGACACCGCGCGTGCCCGTGACGGGCGGCTCGCCCCCGTGGGCGAGCGTGGCGTCCGCGAGCTGCGTCGTTGTGCCATCGCCACGCTTCTTGGGACGCTCGTACTCGGGGTTGCGCCGCACGACGTAGCGCTCGCCCCGGTGCTCGAACGCAAGCTCCACGAACGTCTCGACGTCGGGTCTGGCAAAGTCGCTGCGCAGGCTGCGTGCCGAACGGTCCGCGCCGCTCGCATAGCCGAACAGCGCAAACGAGATGGCGTCGAAGATGGTGGTCTTGCCGGCTCCCGTGTCTCCGCAGATGAGGTAGAGGCCCTCCTCGCCGAGCTTCTCGAAGTCGACGGAGACCTCCGCGGCATAGGGGCCGAAGGCACTGACGGTTAGCTTCACTGGCCTCATCTAGAGCACCTCGATTCGTTCGAGCTCTTCTTTGACAACCGCGAGCTGCGCCTCCGTGAGCTCGTTCCCGTTCTGTTGCTCGTAGAAGTCGCAGAACAGCTCGAGCGGGCTCGCCGAGTCCTCGGCGGGCGCCGCATCCTCGGAGATGCCCGCGGCACGCGTGCGCGCGTTGTCATACTCGAGGCTCATGACGTTGGGATAGACGTTGCGCAGGCGCGCCATGGCGTCCACCTCGGGGTTCTCGTCCGTGAGCACCGCATAGAGGTAGTCCTCGCGGCTCGTCTCCGGCGCGTCGGCAACCTCTGGCGAGATGAGCCGCTCAAGCGGCCCACGGACGCGGCGCAGGTCATGGAGCGGCTCGAGCGCCACCTGCTCGATTGCCGGCTCGGCGCCCGCCTCCCCCAGCTCCACGAGCGTGGCAGACTTCTGCCCACGCCACTCGGACAGCGAGTACTTGAGGATGGACCCCGCATAGCGCACGGCGTCACGTCCCACGCGCTGGGGACCGTGGATGTGACCCAGGGCCACGTAGTCGAATGCGTCAAAGACGCTCATGTCCACGTTGTCCATGCCGCCCACGGACAGCTCGGAGTCGCAGCGCTCCGGCGACACGCCACCGGCCGTCACGAACTGGTGCGCCACGGCGACGTTGCGGACTGCACGGCCCTCATCGTCAACGCGCCGCAGCTCACAGGCACCGATTGCCACGCGCAGGGCATCCGTGTAGTTTGCGATCTTCTCGTCTGGGAAAAAGTGGCGAACGGTCGAGATGTGCAGGTAGGGAATGGGCCACACGTCAACCTCGCCGAGCCCGTCTGCGAGGCGCACCGGCTCGATGCGCCCCGCGTACACGGGCGCCACGTGAATCCCCTGGCTCGCAAGCAGCCCAGACGCATACGCCACGCGCTCCGCGGAGTCATGGTTGCCCGGAATGATCACGGTCTGCGCGCCCGTTGCCGCCAGCCGTTGGACGAACCAGTCCACAAGCGCCACGGCCTCTGCGCTGGGAGACGACTTGTCATACAGGTCCCCGGCAACGAGCACGACATCTACCCCGCGCTTCCCCACCAAATCGATCACCTGCGACAGCACGTGTCGCTGGTCATCGAGCATGGAGAACTCGCACACGCGCTTGCCTATGTGCAGGTCCGAGATGTGCAGAAGCCTCATGACGCCTCCCGTTTGCCGTCGGCCGTCTCTCTGAGAAGATTCTAGGGGCTTATCCTGACAATAAGTCCACGCCCGCGCTCGCCGGCGAGCTCGTCTTCCGCGAGAGCTACGAGTAGCGTTCACGCTCGCTGATATGCCCCTCATTACCTCGTCATACGTAGCACGCACCACATAAAAGTTGCAATACCACTTTTATGTGGTGGAACGGCCAGGTGCGGCCGCACATATTGGGGGCATGACGACTTACGAGCCATATGCCACCCAATGCGCCTTTGCGCGAGCCTTGTCGCTGCGCCTGCGCGACCTTCGCCAGGACAGCGGGCTCACGCAGGAGGAGGTTGCCGAGCGGGCCGGCATGGCCTCGAACACCTACCAGAGGTACGAGCGCGGCATCTCTAAGAAGGGCAAGCCCGCCAACCCAACGCTCTCCTCGCTCATTTCGATTGCCTACGTCTTCGATGTGGACGTGAGGGAGCTGCTCGTTGTCGAGTACGATAGCTCCGAGAGAAACGCGGCGGAGCCATCCCCTGCCAAGCACGAGGAGGAGCTCCCGCCCACGCGCCCCTAGCGACGCGAAACCCCAGGGAGACCCATGTACGGACTTCAGGCCGAGGCACACTTTGACGGCGCCCACTTCCTCACGGACTACTACGGCAAGTGCGAGAACCTCCACGGCCACCGCTGGCGCGTCGTTGCCACGATCGAGGTCGAGCAGCTCCAGGGAGCGCAGGGTGGCGCGGGCGAGCTGCGCGAGGACGGGTCGCGCACGGCAGACGGCACCATGCGCGACATGGTCGTGGACTTTGGCGTGTTCAAGCACACCGTCGCCGAGGTGGCCGACCAGCTTGACCACACGTTTCTCGTCGAGGAGGGCTCCCTCAAGCCCACCACGATGGCCGCACTCGAGGGCGAGGGCTTCTCGCTCACCGTCCTGCCGTTCCGCACGACGGCCGAGAACCTCGCGCGCTGGTTCTTTGACCGCCTGGCCGAGAAGGGCCTGCCCGTCTCGCAGGTAGAGGTGGACGAGACCCCTAACAACCGCGCCTTCTACGCGCAAGACGGCCACGTAGGCAGGTAACGTTACATCGCATATGCGTTTGCGTTACAATTTGCCCAACATGAGGGGAGTTGGCATGGAAAAGACCGCAACACTCAATCTACGCGTTAGCCCAGCGGACAAACAGGGAGCGGAGAGGGTGCTCGAGCAGCTCGGCATCCCCATGTCCACCGCCATCACCATGTACCTGCGTCAGATCATCCTCACGGGAGGCATCCCCTTTGCGGCAAAGCTGCCAGAGGCCCCAGACGCCATCAACGCAGACCGGATGAGCGACGCGGAGCTCGCCTCGTTTCTCGAGGGCCACCTCAAGAGTGCCAAAAACTCCGGCACATCCGTTGGCTCCGCACGAGCCGCACTCCTCGCATGAGCGCAGAGGATGAGCCCAAGCGCTTTGAGGTCCTCATCGGCGATGGTGCGCTCGAGGACCTGCGCCTGATACGCGAATACATCTCCGAACGACTGGCGGAGCCTGGAGCTGCACGACGCACGGTCAGTGGGATTCTTGATGTCACAGAGTCGCTCGCCACCATGCCGGCGAGGAACCGCACCGTCGGAACCACGGCCAACGGCTCGGAGATTCGCCAGGCTCGCTGGGGCAAATATGCCATTCTCTATTTCGTCGATGGCAAAACCGTACGAGTCGCCGCCGTGATCTATGGCGCGCGCGACCTAGGCAACCTCATCGCAAAAATCACTGCCTAGGACCGGGCGCCCCACCTTCCTCGAACACCTCGTGCCGCCTTTGTGGACGCGCAAGGGGCCTTGCATATTGTCCGGAATCCGTTGCATGATGTGATGCGTCATGTACGAACACGTGTTTGCAGACGGAGGCGAGGACCATGCAGGGAGCGGCACAGCCAAACGACCCCACAGACACGGGGCGCATCTACCTGTGCATTGACCTCAAGAGCTTCTACGCCTCCGTCGAGTGCATCGACCACGGGCTTGACCCGTTCGAGACGGACCTCGTGGTGGCAGACACAAGCCGCGGGCCCGGCACCATCTGCCTGGCCCTCTCCCCTGCCATCAAGGCAAAGGGCCTCTCGGGCAGGCCGCGCCTGTTCCAGATCCCCAAGGGCATCCACTACCGCGCCATACGCCCCCACATGAAGCGCTACATGGAGGTCTCCGCGCAGATCTACAGCATCTACCTGCGCTTCATTGCAAGGGAAGACATCCATGTCTACTCGATTGACGAGTGCTTCATCGACGCCACCCCCTACCTTTCGCTCTATGACACGGACGGCGTGGGGCTCGCGCGCATGCTCATGGACGCGGTGCGCACAGAGACGGGGATCTGCGCCACGGCCGGGGTGGGCACGAACCTGTTCCTCGCCAAGGTTGCCCTCGACATCCAGGCAAAGCACGAGGAGAGCCACATTGGCGTCCTGGACGGGGAGCGCTTCCGAGCCAAGATCTGGCACCATCGCCCCATCACGGACATCTGGCAGATAGGCCCCAACATCGCCAGAAAGCTCGAGTGGCGCTACGGCGTGCGGGACCTCGCGGGAATCGTCGCCATGGACGAGGCAACGCTTCGGCGCGAGTTCGGCGTGAACGCCACGCACCTCATGGAGCACGCGCGCGGCATCGAGAACTGCACCATCGCCCAGATCCAGTCCTACGAACCGCAGCAACACTCCATCAGCGTGGGCCAGGTGCTCACGCAGCCCTACACGGCAGCCGAGGCGCTCACCGTCATGCGCGAGATGGTGGACGAGGGCGTGCTCGAGCTCGTGAGCAAGCGCCTGGCGTGCGGACATGTCTCCGTGTGGGCCGGCTACCACATGACGGACCTGGACTGGGAGCTGGCCGCGGCGCATCGCGGGCCCCACGCGGCCGCCTCGCACAAGCTCGTGGCCCACACGTCGTCTCGCGAGGCACTCATGCGCGAGGTCGAGCGGCTGTTTGACGGGGCCGTTGACAAGGACCGCATGGTGAAGCGCCTGGGTCTTGGCTTCGGGGCGCTTGTCAACGAGGCAGACGCTGAGCTCACGCTCTTCACGGACGTGGGGGCCGAGGAGAGCGAGCGGCGCCTCACGCAAGCAACGCTCGCCGTAAAACAACGCTTTGGGAAAAACGCGATCGTGCGCGGCAGGAGCTTCCGCGAGGAGGCCACGGGCCGCGACAGAAACGCGCAGGTGGGAGGCCACAATGCATAGCAATCGACTCGGAAGCACGTCCTCGCCGGCGGCTCGGCCCGCGCATGCGTCGGACGTCTCGCAGTTCATGCCGTTCGCGGCACTCAACGGCTACTACGACCTCGTCCGCGAGCAGGAGTGCGCGGCCGAGCCCCGGCACGCCATGACCGAGGAGCGGGCGGAGCGCATATCGCGCATGCTCGCCCGCCTGCGCAAGGGAGACGTCGTCTCCGTGGTCCACTACGCCCACAGTGCCTACGTAAGCACCACGGGCACGGTTCGCCAGGTGGACGCAACGTTTCGGACGCTCGAGCTTGCGGGGAGGGGCGCAGCTCCCGGCCCGCGCATCCTGTTCGAGGACATATGGGAGCTCGACTGGCAGCGCTAGGAATGTGGGCGTGGCGCGTACAATCGGGGCAATGACGCAGAAGGGAGCATGATGGAGAGCCAGACGAACGAGACCAGCTACGTGGAGCGGCAATGCCTGGACGCAGACCGCTTCCAGGTCTCCGTGGGAAGCCTTCGCATCAACGGAGGGGAGTTTCCCTACTCGTTTCTGCGCATACGCCCCGGCGTGTGCATCCTGCCCGTCATCGGCGAGGGTGCCCACGCCCGCACGGTGCTCGTCAGGCAGTTTCGCCCGGCAACGGGCAGCATGCAGGTAGAGCTTCCGGCAGGCGCCATCGACCCGGGCGAGCAGCCCTCCCGCACCGCCGTCCGCGAGCTTGCCGAGGAGACCGGATACACGGCACGCGAGCTCGTCGACCTTGGCCCCTTCCATCCCTCGCCCGGCGCCACGGCAGAGACCATCCACCTGTTCCTCGCCCGCTGCGACGCCCATGCCGGGAGCGCGCACCCAGACCCCAGCGAGAGCATCCGCAGACGCGAGGTGCCCCTTGGCGAGCTTGCGGCCCTCATCGCCTCCGGTGAGTTCAGGCACGGCGCGGGGCTGGCCGCCTACGCACGCGCCGTCACGCGCGGGCTCATCGACCCGCCCACGCCCATATCCGCGGAAGGAGGCCGCCTGTGAGCGCGCGCCCCCTCGACATCCTGCACCAGACGTTTGGCTACCCGACGTTTCGCCCCCACCAGGAGCAAATCGTCGAGGCGGCCATCTCCGGGCGAGACGTCATGGCCGTCATGCCGACGTCTGCCGGCAAGTCCATCTGCTACCAGGTGCCGGCACTTGCGCTCGGCGGCCTCACCATCGTGGTCTCGCCGCTCATCTCGCTCATGTCAGACCAGGTCATGGCCCTGCGCGAGCTTGGCGTTGCGGCGGCATGCCTCAACAGCGCGCTCGACGCCCACGAGCGCAGCCAGACCCTCATCGAGATGTCACGCGGCCTGCTGAATCTGGTCTACGTGGCCCCCGAACGCCTGGCAGACCCGGCCTTTCTCGACGTGGTGCAAAGCCACGGCCTCAGCCTGCTCGCCGTGGACGAGGCGCACTGCATCTCGCAGTGGGGAAACGACTTCCGCCCCAGCTACCAGCGCATCTGTGACTTCATCGACGCACTGCCCACGCGCCCGCCCGTCATGGCACTCACCGCCACGGCCACGCGCCAGGTTCGCGAGGACATCGAGGGCACGCTTGGCCTGCGAGACCCGCTTCGCGTCGTGGCGAGCTTCGACCGCCCCAACCTCTCGTTTGCCGTGGAGCGGCCAAGCGGCAAGCGCGCAAAGGACAAGGCGCTCCTCGAGTTCGTTCGCGCGCATGAGCAGAGCTCCGGCATCGTCTACTGCATGAGCCGCCGCGCCGTCGAGGACGTCTGCGACATGCTCCGCGAGCAGGGAGTTGCCGCCACACGCTACCACGCCGGCCTCTCGCCCGAGGAGCGCGACCGCAACCAGGCAGACTTCATCTATGACCGCAGCCCCGTCATGGTGGCCACGAACGCGTTTGGCATGGGCATCGACAAGAGCAACGTGAGCTACGTCGTCCACTACAACCTGCCTCTGTCGCTCGAGAACTACTACCAGGAGGCGGGCCGCGCCGGGCGAGACGGCACGAAGGCGGAATGTCTGCTGCTCTACACCGCCGGGGACGTCCACACCGCAGAGTTTCTCCTGAGCCGCACGGAGCGCACCGACCTCACGCCCGACCAGCTCCAGGCCATGCACGAGGCAGACGAGCAGCGCCTGCGCCAGATGGTCTTCTACGCAACGACCACGGACTGCCTCCGTTCGTTCATCCTGCGCTACTTTGGCGAGGAGGCTCCCGCCTACTGCGGAAACTGCGGCAACTGCCTCGCAGACTACGAGGAGGTCGATGAGCGCACGAACGCGCTCAAGATCCTGAGCTGTGTGGCTCGCGTGCGCCAGCACGCGATTGCCTGCGGCAACCCCGCCACGAGCGTGGGCGCCGGCTCCATCGTCGACATCCTGCGCGGCTCCAAGGCCGCCAAGGTCCTCGAGCGCGGCTGGGACAGTCTTTCCACCTACGGGATCATGGCAGACGTCCCCGTCCCACGCATCCGCGCCATCATCGACGAGCTCGTCTACCGCGAGTTCCTCACGCGCGCGCAGGGAGACTATCCCACGCTCGCTCTCGCCGGGCGCGGCGCCGTGTTCATGAAGGGCGACAAGCCGTTCGTCATGCGCGTCGCCAAGGGAAGGCCCCGCAAGCCAAGGCCCGAGGGGCGCACGCGTGGCGCGTCCGCGGCAGAGTTGCCGGACCTCACGCCTGAGCAGGCAGAGCTCTTCGAGGCCCTTCGCTCCCTGCGCACACGGCTTGCCCGCGAGCAGCAGGTCCCTCCCTACCTCATCTTCAACAACGCCACGCTCGAAGACATGTGCCGTAAGCGTCCCACAACGCCAGACGAGCTGCTCGAGGTGTCGGGCGTGGGGACAAAGAAAGCCGAGCGCTACGGCGAGGCGTTCCTCGAGGTCATCGCAGACAACAGGTAGTCTCGCCGCGGGAGCCAAGGGCCAAGCGTCCGTGCCAATCACCGGACGCCGCACCAATCCCTATAGTGATGGTAGGAGATGATCGCATGTCAAAGGAATCGGTCCAGAAGGCGCTCGCCGCAAGACGCGAGCGCCAGGGACGCGTGGAGCGCGGCTAGTCACACGACGGAAACCCCGGCACGGCCCCGCTCGGCTACAATCGGCTGTGCTCAGAAAGCTTAGGAACACACAGCGGGCGGGCGCCCGCCGCACGAAACGCAAAGGAGACCCAATGCGCACCGTGAACGTTGGCATCATCGGACTTGGCACCGTGGGCGGCGGAGTTGCCCGCCTAATCCTCTCCCACCACGACGACTACGTCGCCAACTACGGCATCGACCTGGGCATCGCCCGCGCCTGCGCCCTCGACCCAGAGGCCGCGAGCGCTTGCGGCATCCCCAGCGACGCCTTCACCACTGACTGGCACGACGTCGTCTCCGACCCCGCCGTTGACGTCATCGTGGAGCTCATCGGCGGCGAGCACCCCGCCACCGAGATCTACGAGGCCGCCTTCGCCGCCGGCAAGCACGTCGTCACGGCCAACAAGGCCCTGCTCGGACGCCACGTCGAGGCGCTTGCGGCCAAGGCGCGCGAGAACGGAGTGCAGCTCAAGTGCGAGGCGAGCTGTGGCGGTGGCATCCCCATCGTGAGCACGCTCGAGCACGACCTCGTGGGCAACAAGATTCTCACGATCGCCGGCATCCTCAACGGCACCACCAACTACATCCTCAGCCGCATGGAGTCCGAGGGCGCCGACTACGCTGACGTCCTCGCCGACGCCCAGGCCAAGGGCTACGCCGAGGCCGACCCCTCCGCGGACGTCGACGGCTTTGACGCCGCCAGCAAGACGGCCATTCTCGCGTCCATCGGCTTTGGCACGCGCGTGACCACCGATGACGTCTACCAGCAGGGCATTCGCACCATCGCCGCCGAGGACATCGCCGTGGCCCACGAGCTTGGCTACACCATCAAGCTGCTCGGCATCGCCCGCAACACGGCAGACGGCGTGGACGTGCGCGTGCACCCCACGATGATTCCGCTTGACCACCAGCTCGCCAAGGTCTCCGGCGCCATGAACGCCGTGTACGTTGTGGGCGACGCCGTGGGAGAGACGATGTTCTACGGTGCCGGCGCCGGCTCCTTCCCCACGGCAAGCGCCGTCGTGGGCGACATCATGACGCTCGCCGACCCCATCTCCAAGGGCGCCACGCCGCTTCCCGAGGCAGAGCCGTTCTCGCACACGCTGCCGCTGCGCCCCATGGACGAGCTCGAGACGAAGTACTACGTCCGCCTCACCGTGGCAGACCGCGTGGGCGCCCTGGCCGAGACCGTGAACGTCTTCGCCAAGCATGACATCTCGATCAGCCTCATCAACCAGCTCGAGGATGGCTCGGCCGCGGGCGACGCCTGCTCCGTCGTCTTCCTCACGCACAAGGCGCTCGAGAAGAACATGCAGGCAGCGGCAGCCGAGCTCGCCGAGACCTCCTGCGTGCGCAGCGTCGCGAACGTCCTGCGCATCGAGGACACCGCCGCCTGGACCGACGGCGTGATGGACAACTAATCGCAGCCCAACAATGCAAATAGGCGCGGCCCGGGGCAGCTTGCCTCGGGCCGTTTTGCTATCCATTGGCAGTCGAATGGAGAATCTCGTTCAGGTGGCTCATCTCAGCCTTCGTAAAGCCGGAGACGTCCCTCCACTCGAAACTAGGCAAATAGCAGGTTGCGTGGTGAAAGCTATGTCTGCCGCGCCTACGCCAAGGCAGCCTCGATGGCGGCGCAGAAGGCGGGGATGTCGTCCGGGCAGCGGCTCGTGATGAGCGTCTGACCGTCGGAGTCGTCGACATGTGCCTCCTCGTCCACCCAGACAAAGCCGCCATTCTCCATGTCGATGCGGTTGAACTCGCAGCTCGTCACCGTCTTGCCCTTGGCAACGCCGGCGTTCACGAGCAGCCACGGCCCATGGCAGATGCAGGCGACGACCTTCTTGGCGTCCATGAACTCGCACATGATGCGATGCGCTTCGGGGTTGATGCGTAGACGGTCCATGTTGACGGTGCCGCCCGGCACGACAAGCACGTCATAGCCCTCGGCGCCAACCTCGGCCAGCGTCTTGTCAGGCACGATCCGCTGAGAGTCGTAGCGGTCGCCCGTCACACAGTCGATGGGGTTCTGAGCAGCGGCGATGGTGACGTTCGCGCCATGCTCGCGCAGATATGCCGCGGGCTCGAGAAGCTCGGACTCCTCGGTGCCGTAGCCCTCGACGATGATGAGCGCGCTCTTGCCGGTAAGGTCTGCCATCGTTCCTCCCTCTCGCGGGCGTCGCCCGCATCGATTCGTCCAACAAGAGAGACCATAGCCAAGCAGACCGGCCGGCAAACCATCGCAGCGACAGACGGCAGTCCCCAATCGGCGACGCGGCACCCGGGCCGTCTAATATGCCGCACGTACGCGTTTGCTCTTCTTAATCGCGATGAGCATGTTCGTTTCGCGGATCATCGCGATTAAGAAGAGCAAACGCCCCAACACGAGACGGTCCGCGTAGGGACAGCGCGTTAGCTACTGAACGCCCGTCTCGCTTAGGCCCGCGGAATTGGGCGAGCTCACGGGCTCGCCGGCCAGGGCGCGGTGCAGACGGCACAGGGCATCGCACGCCTCGGGGACGCTCGTCGTCGTGGCGTCCACGAGAAGGCGGGTTACGCCCACCTCGGCAAGCTCATGGGCATGGCCCACGAGGTCAACGGGTTCGTCGAGATACACGCGAGAACGGCCGCGTTCGTCCGTGCGCACGGGCAGATGGCGGTCGTCGATGTTCACGAGCCAGTGGCGCCCGCGCCGGTGCGGGCAACGCGCATGGTCGCGGTCGCAGTCATAGGCAACCTGCAGGGCGCAGTGCTCGCACGTCATGAGGCGAGGCCGCCCGTAGACGCACACGCCCACGGGCAGCACGCGCGTGCTCGCCAGCTCGCACGTCTCGGTCAGCGAAAGCTCAGGCGACAGCCAGGCGAAGCGAGCGCCCAGCTCGCCAATAACCTGCAGCGTAGAGGTGTTATGCACGGGAATGCAGCTGCGCGTCTCCGCCAGCGCCCCGAGCTCGCAGGCAAAGGAGAGCTCCGAGACGTTGCCCACGGCGACGGGAAGGCCCGAGCGCACCCATGCGTCAAGACGGGCGTGGTCTGGCTCGCGACAAACCTCGTCCAGGACGGGAACGAGGCCCTCGCGGACAACGACGTCAAGAAGCCGCTCCGTTGGCTCAATATCAATAACGTCGAGGTAGATGCGCGTGGCACCAGCGGCGCGCATCGGCGCCGCATCCTCGACGCTTGCCACGAGCGCGCACAGCTCACAGCTCCCGCTCAAGCTCGCTCACCGCCCTTGCGGCCGCATCAAGCAACGCAACGCTCCTCGTAAGACGCACCTCGCAGCCGGCCGACATGGGACGAGGAACGCGACAGCGTAGCATGCCTCCCGCCTCGCACGGCGCGGGCGCCAGAACGACCATGAACCGCTCCGGGTCATCAACGGGCCGCAGCTCAAGCGAGTCGCCCGCACCAACGGAGGCCGCAAGAGCAAGCGTCACGGTGCCACGGATCTGCTGGCCGTCACGCGGAACGAAGCCAGGTTCGGGCTCGAAGGACACGAGCTCGCCCACAAGCTCGCCGCGGTTTCCGCTCCGCTCGTAGCTCATGAGCTCGTTGGCAGACGTCCCCTGCAGGTAGGCATCCGTAAGGCCCCGGTTGAAGCTGCGCTTGAGCGTGCGACGCACCGCGGGCGGCACGTCCCGCTCGCCTCTCGCGAGCGCATCGAGCGCCGCGCGATACGCCGAGGTCACGGCCCACACATAGGCAGCCGGCTTCATGCGGCCCTCAAGCTTGAGCGACGCCACGCCCGCAGCCGCCAGCGCGGCGAGGTCATCGATGACGCAGTTGTCATGTGTGCACAGGGCACGCTCGCGCGAGGCGGGCTGTAGTCGCACGCCATTCTCGCCCACGAGGTCGAACGGCAGGCGGCACGGCTGGGCGCAAAGGCCGCGGTTGGGCGAGCGCCCCTGGCGCAGAAAGCTCGAGAGCATACACACCCCCGAGTAGCTGGGGCAAATTGCTCCGTGCGAGAACACCTCGAGTTCGGCGCTTGTCTCGGCGGCAATGCTCGCAATCTCCTGGAGCGGCAGCTCGCGCGAGAGCGTCACGCGCGCGGCGCCAAGCTTCTCGCACAGACGCACGCCACGGGCGTCGTGGACGTTCGCCTGGGTGGAGACGTGGATCTCCGCATCCGGGCACGCCTCGCGCACCGCGGCAATAAAGCCCAGGTCCTGGATGATGAGGGCATCCGCCCCGGCGCCAAACGCGAACCTTGCCGCCGCGAGCGCGTCCACGAGCTCGGCCTGCTTCACAACCACGTTCATCGTCACGTAAACGCGGACGCCATGGCCATGGGCAAGCTCGCACAGGCCCGCGAGCTCGGCGGGAGCAATGCCTCCCGCACGCCTGCGGGCGTTCAGCTGGCCCGTGACGCCGCAGTAGATGGCGTCGGCGCCCGCCGCCACGGCCGCGAGGAATGCCTCACGGTCTCCGGCGGGAGCAAGTAGCTCGGGTATGTCTCGGTTGGCTGGCGTCATGGCTCACGAGTCTAGCAGGTGGCGACGGTGACAATTGACACCGGCACCTTTGTCACGCCCACGGTGACAGTTTGACCCCGTCCCCAAGTGTCACCGCATCGAGACGAGCTCGGTCTTCCAGGTGAAGTCGTGAGAGGTGAGGCCGCGGCCGTCCACGACAAGCTCGCCCACCTGGTTGTCGAAGGGGTCGTTTCGCAGGATGTCGCACGCCGGCGTGAGCGGCGCCATGAACTCGGAGTTGGCCACCATGCGCCAGGGACCCAGGTTGCCAAAGTAGAACCTGCGGCGCTGCTCGTCCCCATCGCGGCGGGCGGCAGAGCCAAACGAGCAGTCGGCCCACATCCAGCCCAGGCCGTCCACGTAAAACATCGCCCAATCGTGCGGGCCCACCTCGGCGGGCGCCGCATACAGACCGCTCTGCCAGCGCGCCGGCACGCCGCCCAGGCGGCACAGCGTGATGAACGTGAGGGCAAAGACGCCGCAGTCGCCGCGCAGTGACTTGGCGCAGGAGTCTGCGATGGGGTCAAGCAGCAGGTAGGCAGGCTGGAAGCGATAGTCCACGTTCTTCGTCACGTAGTCGTAGGCCGCACGCGCGCGGCCGAGCTGGTCGTCCGCGGCAATGTCGGCGAACAGCCGGTCCGCGAGCTCGCGGAGGTACGGCGTGAACGTGACGTGCGGCCGCCTCTCGGAGACGTCGGCAACCGTGGGCGCAGGAGCCGGCGCAAAGCGGGCGTCCGCGGCTGCGGGCGCTGGCTTCTCGGCCCAAAGGTCCACGTAGGGCGCGCGAATCGTGTACTCGTAGTCCACGAAGAATTCACGCTGACCGGCCGCCTCCCAATAGGCCGTGCGCTGCGGCGCATCCGCCGGCGCAACCTGGACACCAGCCGTGGCATCAAGCAGACGGACGTCACAGATCTGCGGGCACGCGGCGGGCAGCGGAAGCCAGCAGCGCACGGGCGTCTCGGGCCCCACGTGCACAGCGTCGCCCGCGGCGATGCTCGCGTGGATATGGACGTGGCGCTCGGCCGCGCCCGCCTTGCGCATCTCGGCGATGGTCGCGAGCTGGGCCGTGCGGTCGGGCCTGGGGCAGTCCATGCCCGGCATCTCCTCGGGATACTTGCGCAGCGCGTCGAAGAAGCTCGGCAGGAATCGCTGCTCGCCCTCGACGAGGCGCCAGTCCACGCGCCCGTGGTCGATGAGCCTATCGAGGTCCGCCTCGCCAAACTCCGGCCACTCCTCGCGAACCTCGGCGATGGCCCGCTCACGCGTCACGCTAAAGTCGAGCGGCGTCCTCAGCAGGCGGGCACGCTCGGCGCGCAGGCACGCGGCGAGCTCGGGGCGGGTCCCGGCGTCAAGCTCGGCCTCGATGAGGCGCACGGCACGGCCAAGCTCGCCGGCGTCCTTGAGCCGCGCGATGTCGGCCGGCAGCCCGTCGTCGAGATGGAGGAAGTCATCGTTCGTTGCCTCATAGCTCGTCATGCCCTCATCGGCCTTTCCACGCGTGGCCGCAAGCCCGGCCGCGCCTCGCATGCACTCTCTTCTCCCTAGTGATTGTGAACGTTCCCGTCCATTCTCGCGGCACTTTTTCGCCCTTCTCGCGTCATAATAAAGGCTTGGTTGCGGCCGCCCAGCTGTGTCGCAACCGCACGACCGCGCCGCCACACGCGGCACGCCACATATACGGATACGGGCGCTGCCCGCAGCAGGGTGGGCACGTCCAACACCGAGAAGGGCAGGACGAATGGTCTTCCGCATCTACGTTGAGAAGAAGCCGGGCTTCGACGTGGAGGCGCAGCAGCTCGCGCATGAGCTGCGCACCATCCTTGGCGTCAGCGGCCTCACGGGGCTGCGCATCATCAACCGCTACGACGTCGAGGGGATAGGCGAGGACCTCTTTGAGCGCTGCGTGCCCGTCGTCTTCAGCGAGCCGCAGGTTGACGTCGCCACGCGCGAGCTACCCGTCGAGGGCCTTGAGCTCGACGCGAACGGCAACGTCGCCAGCACGCCGAGCAACACCTCCGTCTTTGCCGTGGAGTACCTGCCCGGCCAGTTCGACCAGCGCGCAGACTCCGCAAGCGAGTGCGTGCAGCTCATCAGCGCCGGCGACCGCCCCGACGTTCGCTCCGCCAAGGTCTACGTGCTCGCAGGCACGCTCTCCGAGACGGACGTCGAGGCCATCAAGCACTACGTCATCAACCCCGTCGAGGCCCGCGAGGCGTCTCTCGCGCCCAAGGACACGCTCAAGCTGAGCGTCGCCACGCCCAAGCCCGTCGAGGTGCTCGACGGCTTCCTCGACCTGGACGAGGAGAGCCTCGCCGCCTTCATCGCAGACCGTGGCCTGGCCATGGACCTCGCCGACATCACGTTCTGCCAGCGCTACTTCGCCGGCGAGCACCGCAACCCCACCATCACCGAGATTCGCGTCATCGACACCTACTGGTCCGACCACTGCCGCCACACCACGTTTGGCACGCAGCTCGACAACGTCCAGATCGATGACGAGGTCGTTCAGGCCGCGTTCGACAAGTACCTCGAGATTCGCCACGAGCTTGGCCGCGACGCCAAGCCGGTGTGCCTCATGGACATGGGCACGATCGGCGCCAAGTGGCTCAAGCACGAGGGCATCCTCACCAACCTCGACGAGTCCGAGGAGATCAACGCCTGCACCGTCAAGGTGAAGGTGGACGTCGACGGCAAGGACGAGGACTGGCTGTTCCTCTTCAAGAACGAGACGCACAACCACCCCACCGAGATCGAGCCCTTCGGCGGCGCGGCCACCTGCATCGGCGGCGCCATCCGCGACCCGCTGTCCGGCCGCAGCTACGTCTACCAGGCCATGCGCGTCACCGGTGCGGCCGACCCCACGGCGCCCGTGGCCAGCACGCGTGCCGGCAAGCTCCCCCAGCGCAAGCTCGTGACCACGGCCGCGGCCGGCTACTCGAGCTACGGCAACCAGATCGGCCTTGCCACTGGCCAGGTGAGCGAGCTGTATCACCCCGGCTACATGGCCAAGCGCATGGAGGTGGGCGCCGTCGTGGGCGCCACGCCCGCAGACCACGTGCGCCGCGAGTGCCCCGCACCCGGTGACAAGATCGTGCTGCTCGGCGGCCGCACCGGCCGTGACGGCATCGGCGGCGCCACGGGCAGCTCCAAGACCCAGAACGTCGAGAGCCTCGAGGAGTGCGGCGCCGAGGTCCAGAAGGGCAACGCCCCCATCGAGCGCAAGCTCCAGCGCCTGTTCCGCCGCGGCGACGCGTGCCGCCTCATCAAGCGCTGCAACGACTTTGGCGCCGGCGGCGTCTCCGTGGCCGTGGGCGAGCTGGCAGACGGCCTGTCCATCGACCTGGACCGCGTCACCAAGAAGTACGAGGGCCTCGACGGCACCGAGCTCGCCATCTCCGAGAGCCAGGAGCGCATGGCCGTGGCCCTCGCCCCCGAGGACGTCGAGGAATTCCTTGGGCTAGCCAGCGAGGAGAACCTCGAGGCCACGGTCATCGCCACCGTCACCGAGGAGCCCCGCGTGCGCATCGGCTGGAGGGGCGACACGATCGTCGACCTCTCCCGCGAGTTCCTCGCCAGCAACGGCGCGCCCAAGCACATGGACGTCCACGTGGAGAAGGCCGAGCGTTGGGAGCCCGAGTGGGCCGGCGACACGCTCGCCGAGCGCATGCACTCGCTCGTGACCGACCTCAACGTCGCCTCGAACAAGGGCCTGTCCGAGCGCTTCGACTCCACGATCGGCGCGGCCACGGTGCTCATGCCGTTTGGCGGAAAGACGCAGCTCACGCCCACCTCGGCCATGGTCGCCAAGTTCCCCGTCGACGGCGAGACCACCACGGCGAGCGCCATGGCCTGGGGCTTCAACCCCTACCTCATGGAGAAGAACCAGTTCGCCGGAGCCTACCTGTCCGTGGTGGAGAGCATCTCCAAGCTCGTGGCGGCCGGCTTCGAGCACAGAAGCGCCTACCTCTCGTTCCAGGAGTACTTCGAGCGCCTGCGCACGCAGCCCGAGCGCTGGGGCAAGCCCGCGGCCGCCGTTCTCGGCGCTCTCATGGCCCAGATCGACCTGGGCGCCGGCGCCATCGGCGGCAAGGACTCCATGAGCGGCAGCTTCGAGGACGAGCAGGGCGAGCTCAACGTGCCGCCCACGCTCATCAGCTTCGCCGTCGCCGTGGGCAAGGCGGCCCGCGCCGTCTCCCCCGAGTTCAAGGGTGCCAGCCACCGCGTCGTCTGCATCGAGGCCGCGGAGTACGGCGACGACTATCGCCCGAGCGTCGACGGCCTTCTCGAGGCGTTCGACGTGGTCGAGAAGCTCGTCGCGTCTGGTCAGGCGCTCGCCATCGCCACACCCGGCTACGGCGGAGACGCCGAGGCGCTGTTCAAGATGTGCGTGGGCAACCAGCTCGGCGTGGCGCTTGACGCCAACGTGCCCGCGGACAGCCTGTTCACGCCCGCGTACGGCAGCTTCATCGTGGAGCTCGCGGACGGCGCGGAGCTCCCCCAGGCAAGCGATGCCGTGAGCGTCTCGCTTCTCGGCAGCACGACCGAGGCCTACGAGCTCGTCGCCGAAGGCGAGACGATTGACCTCGCCGAGCTCCAGCAGGCCTGGGAGGGCGCCATCGAGAGCGTCTTCCCCTATCGCACGCCCGCAGGCTCCAAGGCTCCCGCCGTTGAGGCCATCGACTTCCACGCCAAGGACGTCCACGTCTACGCCGGCCCCAAGATTGCGCGCCCGCGCGTGACCATCCCGGTGTTCCCCGGCAACAACTGCGAGTACGACTCCGCGCGCGCCTTCCGCGCCGCCGGCGCCGAGGCAGACGTCTACGTCATCAACAACCTCACGCCCGAGGCGGTCGCCCAGAGCACCCACGAGCTTGCCGAGCGCATCCGCAAGAGCCAGATTGTCATGATCCCCGGCGGCTTCTCCGGCGGCGACGAGCCCGACGGCTCGGCCAAGTTCATCACGGCCTTCTTCCGCGCCCCCGAGGTCACCGACGCCGTGCGAGACCTGCTCCAGAGCCGCGACGGCCTCATGCTGGGCATCTGCAACGGCTTCCAGGCACTCATCAAGCTGGGCCTGGTCCCCTACGGTGACATCGTCGACGCCACGCCCGAGGCCCCCACGCTCACGTTCAACACGATTGGCCGCCACCAGAGCCGCCTCGTGCGCACGCGCGTGAGCAGCGACCTCTCCCCGTGGCTCTCCGCCTGCGAGCAGGGCAGCGACTACACCGTGGCCATCTCCCACGGCGAGGGCCGCTTCGTCGCCAGCGACGAGGTTCTCGCCCAGCTCGTCGCCAACGGCCAGGTTGCCACGCAGTACGTGGACGAGAATGGCCGTCCGAGCATGGACCTCGGCGTCAACCCCAACGGCTCGATCGCCTGCGTCGAGGGCATCACGAGCCCCGACGGCCGCGTGTTCGGCAAGATGGGTCACGTCGAGCGCCGCGGCGACGGCCTGTACGCCAACGTCCCGGGCAACAAGTTCATGCCCGTCTTCGAGAGCGGCGTCTCCTACTTCGCCTAGCCTGCAAAAGGAACAGCCCCTTTTGCAGGTCGAGCGCCCCGAGCCCACGCGAGCTCGGGGCGCTTTTTGCTCGATAATGGGGCTCGCACAGCCATCACGAACCGGAGCGACAACATGGATTCCAACCTCAGCTTCATCGCAGAGCGCCTCACGGAGCTCACGGCCATCCCCAGCCCCACGGGCTACACCAAGCACGCCACGGACTACCTCGTGACCACGCTCACGGGCCTTGGCCTGGCGCCAACAATCTCCAACAAGGGCAACGTGCTCGTTGAGCTTGGCGGTACGGGCCGCCCGCTCGTGCTCGCGAGCCACGTCGACACGCTCGGCGCCATGGTGCGCTCCATCAAGGACAACGGACGCCTTCGCCCCACGACGCTCGGCGGCCACCAGTGGCGCACGGCCGACGGCGAGAACTGCACCGTCCACACCCGTGACGGCCGCACCTACACGGGCGTTGTCCTCAACACCGAGCCCTCCGCCCACGTCGCCGACGAGAAGGTCGAGCAGCTCGAGAAGAACATGGAGGTCCTGCTCGACGAGAGCGTCTCCTCCAAGGACGAGACGCTGGCGCTGGGCGTGCAGGCCGGCGACATCATCGCCATGGACCCGCGCACCACGATTACCGCAAGCGGCTACATCAAGAGCCGCTTTTTGGACGACAAGCTCTCTGCCTCGATCCTTCTCGGCCTTGCCCGAGCCGTCATGGCGGGCGAGGTTACGCTTGCACGCAAGGTTTCCCTGCTGTTCACGGTGTATGAGGAGGTAGGACATGGCGGCAGCGTGGTCCCGGCGGACACCCAGGACATGATCAGCGTCGACATGGGCTGCGTGGGCGCGGACCTCGGCTGCACGGAGCGCATGGTCTCCATCTGCGCCAAGGATTCCGGCGGCCCGTACAACTACGACCTCGTGAGCGAGCTGGCCGGGCTCGCCAAGTCCCATGAGCTAGACTATGCCATCGACGTCTACCCGCACTACGGCTCCGACGTCGAGGCCACACTCACGGCCGGCTTCGACATCCGACACGGGCTCATCGGCCCGGGCGTCTACGCCTCGCACAACTACGAGCGCTCCCACATGGACGGCGTCCGCAACACCTACGAGCTGCTCCGCGCCTACGTGGCCCAGTAGCCGTGCCATTGGGGACGGGTTCCGGTGGCATGCCATTGTGCCATTGGGGACGGGTTCCGGTGGCACTCAGGTTCATCCTTCGCGCCACGGGAACCCGTCCCCTTTGGTCCTACAGCTTCTTGTGAAGCTTCAGCAGCTCGATGAGCATGTGGTCGCGATACTCGGCCAGGCTCTCGGGCGTGTTGCCCGTCTCGGGCGTTCGGTTCGCGAGCTCGGCGTTGACGCCATCCTGGGCCACCTTTGCGAACTCAGGCGGGAAGCTCTTCCAGTCGGCCATGTCGGCGAGCCACAGGCTGATCGAGTCATTGAGGTGGTTCATGAGGCCGGACACGCCGCCCTTGCCGCCGCCGAGCTCGAACACGAGCGACGGGCCCATGATGCCCCAACGGATGCCCGGGCCAAACGTCACGGCCTTGTCAGCATCCTCGATGCTGCACACGCCGGAGAGCACGAGGTTTGCCACCTCGCGATACAGTGCCATCTGCAGGCGGTTGCAGATGAAGCCAAGCGCCTCCTTCTGCAGCACCACGGGCTCCATGCCAATCGCGGAGTAGAACGCCTTGGCGCGCTCGACGGTCTGCTCACTGGTCTTCTCGCCCTTGGTGATCTCCACGAGCGGGATGAGGTGAGGCGGGTTGTAGGGGTGGCCGCCGCAGAAGCGCTCGGGATGCTTTGCGTTCTTGGCAATCTCGGTCACGAGAAGCCCCGACGTCGAGCTCGCGATGATGGCATCGGGCTCCGCGGCGGCCTCGATGGCGCCCACGAGCTCCCACTTGACCTCGTAGTGCTCGGCCGAGGACTCCTGGATGAACTGGGCGCCCTCCACCGCCTCGGCAATCGAGGTGGTGTAGTGGATGCGTCCCGCGATGGCCGCGGACTCCTCCTCGGTGTAGACGCCGTTCTTCACGAGGGACTCCAGCGAGGTCGCCACGCGCTGCCGCGCAAGCTCGCTCGACTCCTCCGTGCGGTTCTGGGCCCAAACGTCCAGGCCCGCCATCGCAAACTTGAGCGCGTAGCTGTACCCGATGACGCCGGCCCCGACCGACGCCACCTTCCTAATCTCAGTGCCGTCAATCTCCATGCTCTGCCTCCAAGTTAAGGACGCCCGGGCCTCGCTGGCCCGCCTTTCTCGAGTATAGGTCCGGCCGGGTGCGTCCGACGCGGCCATGCGAGCATGCCCTGCTACAGCACAACACGCAGCCAGAAGTAGCTGTCCTCGACGGAGCACAGGAGGTTGCCGCCCAGACGCTCGGCGGCCCTCCTCATGCTCTGCACGCCCAGGCCATGCTCGACGCCCGCGTCATCGACGCGCCGGGCAGGGACGGGCACGCCATCCACGAGCTCAGGTGCCTCGCCAAACGTGTTGCCAACCGAGAGCAGCAGCCTCCCGCCAGACTCGCGCAGCGACACCTCAACGACACCGTTCCCCTCGCCCGCCTCGGAAGCGGCCCTCACGGCGTTCTCGAGCGCGTTCGACATGATCGCGAAGACGTCCGCCTCCGGAACGGGAAGCTCGCGCGGCACCGTGGCCTCGGCCTCGAAGCGCACGCCCGTGGCCTCGGCGCGCTCGCTCCACGTGGACAGCGCCATGTTCACGACGTCGTTCGCGCTCCAGTGACGCACGACCGTCTGGTCGATGAACCCAATGACCTCGGCAATCCGCTCCTGGGCGCCCTTCTCGTCTCCCTGTCCCACGAGAAGCGAGATGCCCTGCAAGTAGTGGCGCATGTCATGGCGCAGCACGCGAATCTCCCGCACGCTTCTGCGCTGCGCCTCCACCTCGCGAGACGCCTGGGCAAGCTCGGTCTCGAGCATCCAGTTGAGCTTCTCGGCAGCAGAGCGCTCCTCGTACTGCTTAAAGTAGGAGAAGAGAAACACCAGGTAGAAGAGGCACAGCACAAACGCCGTGAACTCCGAGACCACCTTGGGCCCCGAGTTTGGGAGACTCGCGTACACGTTCGTGACGTAGTCGAACACGTAGTAGACGGCCGGCAGCATCGCAAAGAGCGCAAGCGATGCGCCGGACTTCTCCAGAATCCAGCCACCCATGCTGACAAGCGTCCGGAGCAGCACGACAAGCACCGTCACGGTCACAACCACGCGCACGCCGTAGTAGACGCACATCGACCCGCTCGCCCACAGGGACAGGAGCCCCACCCAGTTGCTCACCTGGCAGCACAGGTAGGCCACGAGCACCGCGAACACGCACAGCGACACGCGCCGGCGGAACCGCCACGCAAGAAAGACGGCAAGGGGAGCATGCACCACAAGCGGGTAGAGCTGGCGCGCCACAAGCTCGCCCGCCCAGGCGTTCACCAGCGCAAACGCCGCGCCCGAGACGGCGGAGAACCCCAGCAGCCACAAGACGTTGGCGCGTTCCATGCGCACGTCGAGGACCGCCGCGGACACGAGGACGCCAAACAGCAGCGTCGTTGCGTTGTGGACAATCCACAGGATGGTCTCGAGCATAGGCCCTCCTAGCCCGCGAACCTCATGGCAAAGTACGCCTCCTGGAACTCCCTGTGCACGCTGCGAGCCACAGGCACCACGCACCCGGAGCGCATGACGGCGTCCGTGGCGCTGAAGCGCTCGACGTTGACAAGGTTCACCAGGTAGCTGCGGTGGCACTTGAAGAAGCCCTCGTCGGTGGTAAGGCGCTGCTCATAGGCGTGCAGCGGCTCGACGGCCTCCACGCAGGCACCGTCACGCAGCCAGAACAGGACCCGCTTGTTGCGTGCCTCGACGCACTCGACGTCTCCAAGAAAGACGCGCTGGTAGCCAAAGGCCGTCTTCGCCACGACGCTTGCGCCCTCCTCGGCATTCGCACGTGCGCACTCCGCAAGCAGCCGCTCCAGGCGCTCGCGCGAGACGGGCTTGAGCAGGTACTCGGAGGCGCGGACCTCGTAGGAGTCGACGGCGTACTCGGGGCTCGAGGTGAGAAACGCGATGCGCACGGCGCCGTCTCGCTCGCGGAGCTCTCGCGCCACGTCCATGCCCGACTCGCCCGGCATGACGATGTCGAGCAGCACGAGGTCCTGGCGAGACGCGCGGCACAGGGCCAGAAGCGACGCCCCGTCGCTTCTGCAGGAGACCTCGACGGACACGCCCTCGCACGCCGCCCACGCCCGCACCATTGCCGACGACCCGGCAAGAAACGCCGCGTCGTCATCGCAGATCGCAACCCTCACGGTTCCTATCACCCCTCCCCCAGCTTTTCTCGCCCATAAATGTTTGCACAAAAAGCCGCCCAGAGGCGTCAAAGACTTCTGGGCGGCTTTGGGGCGTGAGGGAGTGTCAGGGCAACCCGCTAGGCAACCTCGATGGTCATGGGCTCGTCAAGCACCGTTCCCATGGGGAACGCGCGGCGGAACGCAAAGCGGGCAACGGGACCGGCAATGAGCAGGTTCCAGGGAAGCGCCATGACGAAGTTCCAAGGGATATTCGTGAGCCAGGCCATGGGAACAACGGCGAGCGTCCCCGCATGCAGCGCGCCCTCGAACGCACCGTACAGCGACATGATGATCACCATGGGCACCACCATGCAGCTCGAGACGGCCAGCGTCATGGCGCGAGGCGAGCTCTTGCCCGGCATCACCAGGTGCTTGAACGCAAAGCCCTTCGCAAGCGGGCTCGCAACGAACCAGTCGCACAGCATGGCGAACACGTACGCCGGCGGGAATCCCACCCACGCGTCGACAAGCACGTCCATGCCAAGGTGGCCGTACATGCGGGCAACGTTGTAGATGGACATCCACAGCACCATGCAGAAGCACATGATGAACGTGAAGATGAGGCTCTCTCGCTTGTTGGTGGGCATTGGTGGGCGGGTCCTTTCCTTTTGTCGGCCGCAGCAACAAAAAACGGGCGAGATGAAGGCATGAACTTCATCTCGCCCGTCTGCGTTTTCGCCGGCTGCGACTACATTCCGTGTACGAGAACCACCCTAGCGCAGCCGAGGCCCCTCTCGTAAGCGCCTTCACATAATCCGCGGCTTTGCGTGCCCGCGGCCAGGGACCGCCGCTCGCCGAGACGCCTTCATTTCGCGCCCGAGAGGGACCCGTTCGCGCCAAGGGGCCAAGCCACGGCCCATCATCTCTGACAATTGGCTGAAAACGCAGCTCAAACACACCCCTCACGTAACTGATCTCCAGGACAGAGGAGTGCCATATGAAGAGAGCCATCCTGAGGCACGCGCTTGCCTGCGCGCTCGCCGGAACACTGACGCTTGGCGGCGTTGCGGCGGCAACGACCGTCTTGCCCACGCCCGCCATCGCCGCGCCAAGCAACGCCATCAGGCCCGTACAGCTCAAGAGCGAGCTCTCGAACCCCTATGGCATCAACAAGATTACGCTCGAGGCAGGCAAGACCTACATTCTCTCGGGCGACGTTGAAATCTAGCAGTACATAGTCAAGGGCGGCACCGCCAGCCAGCCCACGCGCATCTACCTCAGCGCCTCCAATCCCGTCAACGACAAGCGAGACGCACGTGTCGAGATCCCGATGCTTGCCCTCGAGAGCGGTTACATCGAGATCATCGGCGACACGGGCTCGACCTCGCAGGCCACGGTCAACTGCAACGGTCGTGTGTTCCTCTCCGACAAGACGGAGGAGAGCATCTACTCCTACGACTACGACGCCCCCGCGCGGAGCGGACAGCTCGACGTCAAGGTGAGCAACCTCACCATCACGGGAAACGACAACGAGAGCACCAACGTCTCCGGGGTACTGCTCTACGGGTCAATGCGCGACGGCGAGACCGTCCGCTTTGAGAACTCAACCTTCTGCAACTGGAAGACGCCCTATGGTCCAAACTCCTTCGGCTCCGACTACGAGTACTACAAGAACTCGCCAGCCCCGGTCACGATTCGCATGACCTCAAAGAACACGACGTCCGCGCCGAGCGTGGCGTTCTCAGCCTGCACCTTCAGGAACAACAGAACCGCCTGTGCAGGCGCGCTCAGCATCACGAGCAACTCCTCGCTCAAGCCAAACGTGAGCCTCACCGGCTGCACGTTCAACAGCAACAGACAGAACTCGAACTTCTGCGCCGACAGCATCGGCGGCCTTGAAAGCGAGCACCTGCACTCGGGCAACATCGTCGTCAATAACGCCAATCTCACGCTCTCCGGCTGCATCATGACCAGCACGAAGACCATGGGCTTCTACGGCCCCGCCGCGTACATGACGTACAGCAGCTTCTTGGGAAAGTACCACGACATGCCCATGACGAGCGAGATCGCCATCGGAAGCAAGGCCTCGTGCACGCTCAGCGGCACGACCGTCTCGGACACGTACGCAAGCGGCTACTACGATGAGAAGGACCAGGACGAGAAGCGCTACGCCATCTACAACCGTGGCAGCCTGACGCTTTCTGGCTCCACGTCCGTCTCCACGGCCAAGGCCGGCCAGGTCAAGCTCACCAATCTCCTCTACAACAGCGGGATCAGCCTCGACAGAACCTTCTCCGGCCGGGCGTCCGTCACCGTCGAGGACAGCGAGTTCAGCAACCTCGGGAGCAGCAAGGCCATTGGCGACTGCGGGCTCACGTCCGAGCAGCTTGCCCAGCAGATCACCTCGACCAACGCGGGCGTCGCCTTCCAGACGCAAGACGGCAAGCTGTACGTGAACAGGCTTAAGCATGAGCACGTCTGGCAGCTCACCGCAGACTCGAGCACGAAGTACCAGATGAACGTCAACTGCGTGGGCACGACGCGCCCCGAGGACTGCGGATACTCCGGCTACACCGCGTACCTCAACCTTGCGTCCGGCACCGAGAAGAGCGGCCGCGTGAACGTCACCTATGGCACCACGCTGACGCCCAGGCTCACGACCTCCGGCACCGGCACGGGCACGCTTTCCCCGAGCATCGCCACCATCACCGAGACTCGCTACTTCTCGCTCAACAGCTGGAACGACACCGAGCCCCAGGCAATCGCAACGCCCACGGACACCGGCAAGTACCTCATGGAGTGCGTCATCACAAGCGCAACCGGCGACACCGTGACCCTTGCCCGCCAGTTCGAGATCACGCCGCTCGACCTGCAGAAGGTCAGCAGCCTCACCATCGAGTACGAGGGCGGCAGGGACACGACGATCGACTGGACCAGCGTCCGTGCCTTTGACTGGACGGGCGAGGAGATCACTCCCAAGTTCACCATAAGCGGCTACAACAACGGCTGGTTCGACCTCGTGAAGGGTACGGACTACACGGTCGTGACGAGCAAGGACAGCACGCCGAGCGCCACGAACCCTCCCGACTCGAGCTCCTACTTCCCGTACTACACCATCTACATCAAGGGCACCGGAAACTACACCGGCACCGTGACCACCTGCTGGACCATCGTCGGCGGCCAGCCGTTTGGCGAGGTCACTGCCGAGGGCTTCTCGGGCACGTATGACGGCAATCCCCACACGGTCTCCGTGAGCGTGGCCGACGCGCCCGGGGACGTCACGATCGAGTACAGCGAGGACGGCGGCACCACCTGGAGCAGCGACGCCCCCAGCTACACGAACGCCACGCGAGATTCCGATGGCAACCTCGCGGCCAAAACCGTCACGTATCGCATCACGGCCAACGGCTACGCCACCAAGACCGGCACCGTCAAGGTCGAAATTACGCGCGCCAGCCAGGACAGCCCGCACGGCTGGTCTGAGAGCAACCCGGACGGCATCAGGTCCAGCGCCGAGAGCAGCCATGGCCTGAATGACGGCTCGCTTTCCAACCTCAGCAGCGCCTACGAGTGGATCTCCGCAAGCGACTACAACCCCGACGGAACCACCAGCTGGAACGCCGTCGACGACGACACGACTTCCCTCGAGGGCCTCGAGCCGGGCATCTACTACGTGCGCTACAGGGAGGACGAGAACCACGAGGCCTCGCAGGCACTCGGCTTCAAGGTCGACGAGGGCGAGAAGCGCGCAGACGGCACCGGCTGGCACTCCGACGAGAGCGGCCACTGGCACCTGTGCACCTGCGGTTCCGAGAAGCTCGACGAGGCGGAGCACGACCTCGAGTGGGTCGTCACCGTCCCGCCCACGGCAACGACCGAGGGCAGCAAGTCCCACACGTGCAAGACCTGTGGATACGTCACGGAGACAGCCACGATCCCCATGGCTTCCGTGACCGGCTACTCCGATGAGTACGACGGCCAGGAGCACCCCGTCAACACCTCGGCCCTTCCCGAGGGTGCCACGGCCAGCTTCAGCGTTAACGGCGGCGACTGGACGAACACCGTTCCCACCATCAAGAACGTGGGCAGCAAGACCGTCGACTACAAGGTCGAGCTCGACGACTCCGTCATCGAGGGCCAGGTGACGCTCGAGGTGCGCCCGCGCGCCATCACCGTCTGGGCCACGAGCAACGCCAAGACCTACGGTGATACCGACCCCGAGCTTAGGTGGGAGATCTTCTCCGGCGAGATGGCTGGCGACGAGCGTCTCTCCGGCATCACCGTCTCGCGCGAGCAGGGCGAGAGCGTCCGCGAGGGCGGCTATGCCATCACCGCCACGCAGGACGAGGGCGCCAACCCCAACTATGACGTCACCTTCAAGCCCGGGATGTTCATCATCAGCCCGCGCACCCTCACCGTCACCTGGGGCACCACCGATTTCGTCTATGACGGCAACGAGCACTGCCCCGAGGCTACGCTTGGCAGCGTTATCGGTGACGACGACCTCTCCGCAACCGTCGAGGGCACGGAAACGGACGCGGGCGACTCCTACGAGGCAGCCATCACGGGCCTCATCGGCGCCGATGCCGGCAACTACGCGCTGCCCGCCGATGGCCTCACTTGCTCCTTCTCGATCAAGAATGCCGAGCAGGGCGCCCCGGTGGTCCAGGCCACGGCCGAGACCATCTACGGCAAGCATGACGGCACCATCACCGGTCTCACCGACGGCATGGAGTGGAAGCGCAGCGACGGCGCCAGCTGGGCAAGCGTCACAGAGGACGGCAACCTCACCAATCTCGAGCCTGGCAGCTACGGCATCCGCTATGCCGCCAAGGCCAACCACGACGCCTCGCCCGTGACGTCCGTGACGATTGCCGCCGGTCACAAGCTCACTGTGAGCCTCCCGTCGAACCAGGACGGCTACACTCTCACCACGACGGACACCGAGCTGCCCTGGCGCGGCCGTGCGACGCTTTCCATCAGCATCAACGCCGGCTACTTCACGACCAGCGACTACGCCATCAAGATCAACGGCAAGAAGGTCGAGCCAAGCGCCAACGGAACGATCAGGATCGACAGTGCCGAGACAGACGTCGTCGTGACCGTCGAGGGCGTCAAGAAGCACGAGGCCGACGGCTCCGGCTGGCACCACGACGCTGACTCCCACTGGCTCATCTGCAACTGCGGCGAGAAGCTCGACGAGGCCAGCCACGAGCTCGAGTGGAAGACCACCGTCGAGGCCACGGCCAGCTCCGAGGGCGAGAGGCAGCAGGCCTGCAAGGTCTGCGGCGCCACCGGCACGTCCGAGAAGACCCCGATGCTCGCCCCGAGCATCGTCGAGGGCACCAACCAGAAGCTCACGGTTGGCAGCATCGGCGACCTCACGGTCCGCTCCAACGCGCCCTTCGACCTGTTCAAGCAGGTCAGGGTCGACGGCACCGAGCTTGACGCCAGCAGCTACACGGTTGCCGACGGCAGCACGCTCGTGACGCTCAAGGCCGGCTTCCTCGCCACGCTCTCCACCGGCGAGCACGCCCTCGACGTCGTCTCCGAGACGGGCACCGCCACAACGACGTTCACCATCGCCGAGAAGAAGCCCGAGACCGGCGGCACCGGCTCTGGCAGCACGGGCACGACCGACTCCAAGCCGGCCGAGCCCGCCAACAAGCCCAAGGCCGACAAGCCCGAGCTCCCCGCCACCGGCGACACCAACTCAGCAGCGCTTGCTGCCGGCATCGCCACGGCAGGCGTCGCCCTCATCGCCGACGCGGCCCTGGTGCGCCGCCACTAGCACCATCGATCGCTCCGCCCAAGGGCCCCGCCCCTCACCCGAGGGACGGGGCCCTTCTCGTAAAGCAAGCGTAGTCGCTCTCGTCTAGTCCACGCTCTTGAGCGCCTCGAGCATGTCGACGTTCTTGAGGCGATGGTTCACCACAACGTACATGACCGCCACCACGCCAACGACCACCACCGTCGACACGATGTAGGGAAGCGCGCCAGTCGCGGGGTCAAACATCACGTTCTCGGGCGGCACGGCCGCGATGATGTACTGCTGCAGCATCCAGCCAAACAGCCAGCCCACCGGAAGCGCGATGAGCGAGTTGATGATCGTCTCGCGGTAGATGTACATCGAGACCTCGTTGTCAAAGAAGCCCAGCACCTTGATCGTCGAGAGCTCGCGGATGCGCTCAGCCACGTTGATGGTCACCAGGTTGTACACGATGACCACGGCCAGAAGAATTGCCACGACGATGAGCACGAGCATGATCTTGTTGAGCGACTTCACGATGACGTTGATCTGGTCGATGAGCGTGGCGCTCTGCACGCACCCGAGCACCCCATCGAGACTCATGAACTTGGCCGCCTCCGCACGGGTGCCCGTCGTGCTGCCATCGGCAAGCGTCACCACGTAGGCGTTCGCGTCCATGTCCTTGCCAAAGCACTTCTCGTAGGCGGCGGGGCTCATGAACATGAAGTGCTCCATGTACATCTCGCAGATGCCACTCACGCGCGTCGTGCGCTCCACGCCGTCGGAGTCCTTGAACGTGAGGTCGTGGCCCACCTGCACGCCCAGAAGCGTGGCAAGGCGCTCCGAGATGACGGCGCCGTCGTCGGAGAGCGGAATGGCCTGGCCAGTCGCCCTGTCGCGGATGTCGAGGTACTTCGTAAAGGTCTCTTCGTCGGTGGGAACGAGCAGGTTGATGCTCTGCTCGTCACCCTTGTCGCCGGCGATCTTCGTGACGCTCTCGTAGCGGATGGACGAGTAGTCCGTCACGGCTGCGGACGAGAGCTCCTCGTCGATCTGGGCCTGCTCGTTAGTGTCAACGTTGTTGTTCTCGGCCACGATGAGGTCGTAGCCGATGATGTCGCCAAACTGCGTCTCGGACAGGCCGTCGATGGAGTTGCGCACGGCAAAGCCACAGAACATGAGGCACACGGCGCCGGCCACGCCCACAACGGTCATGAGCATGCGCTTCTTGTAGCGCAGCAGGTTTCTGCACGTCACCTTCTGCGTGAAGCTGAGGCGGCTCCAGATGGGCGTCAGGTGCTCGAGAAGGATCTTGGAGCCATTCGCCGGCGCCTTGGGCAGCAGGAGCTGCGCGGGCTTCTCGGCCAGCGAGCGCTTTGCCACGAGAACCGCCGGAATCACGGACACGGCCAGGCCCAGCGCAAGGGCCGCCACACTGATGCCCAGGTGCCACTGGAGCACGATGGGCGGAAGCGAGAACTTCGCGGCGTAGGCGCTGTAGACAATGTAGGGCAGCAGCGTGTGTCCAAGCACGATGCCCACGATCGAGCCCAGGCCGCCAGCCACGGCACCATAGACCACGAACTTCTTCATGACGTCGCGGTCGCGGTATCCCAGGGCCTTGAGAGTGCCGGAGTTGATGCGCTCCTCGTCCACCATGCGCGTCATCGTCGTGGACGCCACGAGCGCCGCCACCAGGTAGAGGAAGTACGGGAAGATGTCGGCCAGCGAGTCGACGATCTCGGAGACGCTGTCGTAGGTCTTGTAGCCCTCGGCGCCCGGCGTCTCGCGGCGCGTGTCCACGTTGTAGGCGGGCTTCTCGAGCTTGTCGCGCTCGGCGCGGGCGTCTGCGAGGTCGGCCTCGCCATCGGCTATCTGCTGCTCCGCGTCGGGCAGGGCGTCGTTGTACTCGGCCAGGCCGTCCTCGTACTCGGACTGCTTCTGGGCAAGCGTCCCCGCCGCGCTGTTGTAGGCGGCCAGGCCGCTCTCGTAGGACGAGCGGCCATCCTCGTACTCGGCCACGCCCGCGTCATAGCTCGCCTTCTTGTCCTGGTACTGGGCAAGGCCGCTCGCGTACTCGGCCTCGCCGGCCTGGAGCTTTTCCTTGGCGGCCCCAAGCTCGGCCTGCCTCTGGGCAAGCTGGCTCTCGCCGGCGGCCTTCTGCTCGTCAAGCTGCTGCTGGGCCGCGTCGAGCTTGGCGACAAGCGCCGTGTAGCCGCCGTCCTGCTCGCCCTCCACTGAGCCGGCATCCACGTCCATGAAGCGGTCGTAGGCATCCTGAGTCTGGGAGAGCTGCGTTTGTAGCCGGGTACGCATGTCCGCGGGCAGATTGGGGTCGTCGAGCATGGCCTGGAGCCGCGCGATGCCCTGCTCGTAGGCGGCCTTGCCGTCGTTGAGCCGCGAGCGGCTGGCATCGATCTGGCCTTGTGCCTCGGAGACCTGTGCCTCCATCTGCTTGCGAGCATCCGCCAGCTGCGCCACGCCGTCGTTGTACTCGCCCCAGCTCGAGTCAAGCTGCGAGCGCGTCGAGGCAAGCAGCGTCTGGGCGCTCGCGAGCTGACGCTTGGCATCCGCGAGCTGCCGTCGGGCGCTTGCGAGCTTGCTTGCCGCGCTCTCGAGCTGGCTCCACGAGTCTGCAAGCTTGGCACGGCCGTCGGCAAGCTGGGCCGCGGCGTCATCGAGCGTGACCTTGGCGTCCGCGAGCTGCTGGCGCGCGTCGTCGACCTTCTTCTGTCCGTCGTCGATTTGCTCGTCATACTCGCCACGCACCACCGACAGGCGGCGCTCGGGTGCATTGGACAGAAGGCCGCCCAGCTCCTCCTTGTGCGAGGCAACCTTCGAGAGGTACTCGGCGCCGTAGGGGTCCAGGCCCTCCGTGTCGTCAAACGTGAGACGGGCGATCATGTGGTAGTCCACGTCAAAGACGTCCGGGCTCACGACGGCATAGCCGGACAGGTCACCCGTGCCCACGGTCGTCTTGCCCTTGTTGACGTTTGCGATGATGTCCATCGAGCTCACGTGGCCCACAACCGTGAACGTCTCGCGCTTGAGCGTCTTGGAGCCACTCGCGTCCTCCTTCTCGGAGAACTCGATCGTGGAGCCAACGGGATAGCGCTCGGCCATGAACGAGTCGACGGCGATCTCGTCTTCTGCCGCGGGCATGCGCCCGTCCACGACCTCGAACTGGCTCACGTGGTCGGGCGTGGACTCCACGCGCATGGCGTCGTTCGTGCCCGCGATCGTGACGTCCTTGAGGTAGCCGTACTCCACCTCGCGAATCCCGCTTGCCCGTTCGATATCCGCGGCATCATCCGCGTCGATGCCCATGTCGCCAATGACGACGAGGTCGGCCATGTCATAGGAGGCAAAGTAGCTCGCAGACGTCTCCCTCATGTCCGGGCCCGCCACCTTGAGGCCCACGAGGGCGAACGACCCCAGGGCGATGAGGCAGGCGATGGACAGGAAGCGTCCCCTCGACTTCTTGAACGTGACGAGGATGTCGCGCCACAGCATTCTCTTCTTGGTGCGTGCCATGTCCCGTCCCTACCACTCGATGTCCGCGATGGCCTGCGGGGCCAGGTTGCGCTCGACGCTCGTCACGCGGCCGTCGTGCATGTGGATCACGCGGTCGGCGATGGGTGCGATGGCCGAGTTGTGCGTCACGATAATGACCGTGGCGCCGCGCTTGCGGCTCATGTCCTGCAGGATCTGCAGGATCTGCTTGCCCGTGTTGTAGTCGAGGGCACCCGTGGGCTCGTCGCACAGCAAGATCTTGGGGTTCTTGGCAACGGCGCGGGCGATGGCCACGCGCTGCTGCTCGCCACCAGAGAGCTGGGCGGGGAAGTTGTTCACGCGCTTGGAGAGGCCCACCATGTTGAGCACCTCGACCGGGTCCATGGCATCCGCCACGATCTCGCTCGCCAGCTCCACGTTCTCCTTTGCCGTGAGGTTCTGCACGAGGTTGTAGAACTGGAACACGAAGCCCACATCGTCCCTACGGTAGCGCGTGAGGCCGTGCTTGTCATAGGTGGCGATGTCGTTGCCATCGATGACGACGTGGCCCTCGCTCACCGTGTCCATGCCGCCAAGGATGTTGAGCACCGTGGACTTGCCGGCACCCGACGAGCCCAGCACGATGGCAAGCTCGCCCTTCTCCACGCCAAACGTCACATGGTCGTTTGCCATGATCGTGGTGTCGCCCGTCTGGTAGCGCTTGCACTCGTCTATGACATCGATGTAGGCCATCGCATCTCCCTCTTTCGCCCTTGGTACATCCTTACCCAAGCTTGGTCCGCGCCAAGGACGTTGCCCCCAGCGAGCTGCTCAAATAGGAAGAGGGGCGCGAGGGCAAAAGCCACCTTCGCGCCCCACAACACTCATGCAAACGTTCGCTACGCGGGCAGAACGACCACGAGCAGCATCTTGAACGCCGTGACGCCGCGCACGGCGTGGGGAGCGCCCGCGGGAATCACGACGGACTCCCCGGCCTCCAGCGTGTGCGGCACGCCGTTGATCGTGATCTCGCCCGTGCCCTCGAGCACGGTGACGAGCGCGTCTCCGCCAGCGGCATGGCTCGCCATGCCCTCGTTGGCGTCGATGGCGAACACCGTCACCTTGCAGCCCGGCATCTGCGAGAGCGTGAGGCTCACAACCTGCTCCTCCTCGACCTCCACGAGCTTGGAGAGCGAGAAGATCTGCTCCTTGGCAACGTTCTTGATGAGTTCTGCGGCCATGTGGCCTCCCTTGTCCGGCGCACTCGGCGCCCATGCCTCTACTTATTGGTTGGGACGGCAACCTGCAGGAGCTTGAAGCCCGCGGCTGAGTCTGCCCCCGCAACCGCGCTCGGCACGCCCGCGGGAACGCAGAGGACGTCCCCAGCCTGCATGTCCACGCAGCGCTGCGGCAGCGTCACCGTGACCCGCCCCTCAACGAGGTAGTACATGACGTCTTGGGGATAGACCTCCTCGCTCACGCTCTCGCCGGCAGAGAACGCCAGCAGCGTCATGCTCGAGTCCGTGTCACGGGTGAGCGAGCGGCTGGCAACCATGCCCGGACGCGCCGTCACAAGCGACGCCAGCTGGGCCGGCGTCTCGGTTGGAATGTTGCGAAGTCCCATGTGACCCCCAAGGCTCCTCGGTCCCTCGTCCTCTCAACCATACCCACCTGGGCGCTATCCTATGGTGCCACGTGACGCGCACATGCAAGGAGCACCATGGTCGGTCTTGGAACGCTTATCAACGTCGCCTGCATCGTCGCGGGCGGCTCCATTGGGCTGCTCGCCAGCTCGCTCGTGACGCAACGCCTCCAGGAGGCGCTGCTTCGCTCGTGCGGCGTCTGCGTCATCTTCGTGGGAGCCGCGGGAACGCTCCAGCACATGCTCGTGGCCACCGTTGCGGCAAACGGCTCCGTCTCCCTCTCCACGCAGGGCACCATGATGCTGCTCATATCGCTCGCAAACCTCTCGCTCGTGGGCTCCACGCTCATCTTCTGCGTGGGCGTCAACCTCATCTGGCCCAGGACGTTCAAGCCCGCGAACATGCTGCCGGCCGTCGTCATTGCCGTCATACTCGCCCTGGTGTAGCTGGTCTGCAACAAACAGGTGTTCGCTCACGTGGTATGATGCTATCCCTAGGCTAGTGGGAGGAGGCATCATGGCAACGGACGTCCAGCGCATCATCGACACGATTCTTGCCAGCCCCCGTGCCCAGAAGAGCAAGCTGTTCGAGGGGCGCACGTTCGTGGACGAGCCCATCCTGCGCCGCGGCTCCCAGATGGAGAGCTACCTCCCAGACAAGATCGAGAAGATGCGCGCCATGGCCCGCACCCAGACAAGCCGCATTCGCTCAGACCAGCAGCTCTTCTACGAGCAGGCCCGCTTCATGGAGGACTACGAGGACAGCATCGAGAGCTTCTCCACGTTCAGCCACTACTTCCCCACCTACGAGTCCATGGGCAACCGTGACCTGCGCCGCTACTTCTCGTGGCGCGCCCACGTGCGCGCAGGCAAGGTCCTGCCCACGAGCCTCTCATTCGTGTTCGTGCTGTTCTACGAGCTCATCTGCGGCATCGGCGTGAGCAACCCCGAAGACGGCTTTCGCAAGATCGAGTCGCTGTGGCAGGAGTACCGCATCTTTGAGCCAAGGATCGACCGCCACGCGCGCCGCTGGCTCAGGGACTACGCCGCCTGGCACAACCTCCCAACCAGCTTTATTGCACCCTACGTTGACCTGGACTTTGACCAGGCCATCGTCACGCTGGGAGACTTCCTGTCCAGCTGGCCAGAGCCCACGGCTGGCGCAGACGTCCCGGGCGAGGACGAAGCCCTCCAGGCACTCGACACGCTCTCGAGCTATCGCCTGGGCTCGAGCCGCCTCTATGGGGACAGGCCAGACACACTTCGCCACGTTGCCCTGGCCACGCTCGCCAAGCTGGCCGTCTACTACGACAAGCACCGCAAGAGCGGGCTTCTCGACACGTTCTTTGGTTCGCCCATCGCCAGACCCTACCAGATGTTTGGCTCGGCCGTCTTCTATGCGGCAACGCCCCACCAAGGCACGGTCTACGAGCTAGACCCCGTCAACCGCTACGTCTGCCGCAACGGGTTGTGGTACCGCGAGTCCTATCTGGAGACCCACGAGCGCAGCAGCAAGCTCGGCGCCATCCTGCGCGCAGTGGACCAGAGGCTTAGGGACGCGCTTGGCTACGAGCACCCGCTTGTTGAGAAAGACGTTCCCAAGTACCTCGCCAAGATCATCGACGAGCAGGCCGACAGCCGCATCGAATGGGAACGCCAGCGCGAGGCGCACATGGTGCGCATCGACCTCAGTCAGCTTGAAGGGATCCGCAGCGCCGCCAGCGTCACGCGCGAGGCACTGCTCGTGGACGAGGAGCGCGACGAGCTGCCCGACGCCACACCGAATGTCGCTGGGCCGCCAGAGCTGCTTCACGCCGAGAAAGACGCGTCGGAGGCCCCTGCGGACGCGCCCCGCCAGGCCGAGAATAGCGCGGACGAACAGCCGAACGCCGCCACTACGTCATCAGCCGCCGCGAGCGAGGCGTACCCCTACGGCCTCACGGACGAGGAGTTCACGCTCGCCACGGCGCTGCTCCAAGGAGGCGAGCCGCCCACCACGACCACCTCGCTCGACATACTCGTTGATGCCATCAACGAGAAGCTGTTCGACCTGCTTGGGGACACGGCCATCGAGTTTGGACCAGATGGCCCCGGCATCATCGAGGACTACCAGCAAGACGTGAGAGGAGCCCTTCTCCCATGACCTCAGAGATCCCCGCGAACCCGCGCGTTCCCAAGCGAATCGCCGCGGTGCTCATCAACTCGCTCAAGGGCGGCGTCGTGCCCAGGATCGGCCTTCCGTACGTCACCGTGGGCCGCAAGACCGAGATTGCCGCCCTGCTCCACGACCTCGACCTCATCGCCGACGGCGGCGCGAGCTTCCGCTTCCTCGTCGGCCGCTACGGCGCCGGCAAGAGCTTCCTGCTCCAGACGATCCGCACGCATGCCATGGGCAAGGGCTTCGTCGTGGCAGACGCGGACCTCTCCCCCGAGCGCAGGCTGCAAGGAACCGCAGGCCAGGGCCTTGCCACCTATCGTGAGCTCATCCGTAACCTCTCCACCAAGACGCGCCCCGAGGGCGGCGCCCTGCAGCTTGTGCTTGACCGCTGGGTTGCCAATATGCGAGGCTCGGCCCCGAACGAGGACGACGCCGAGGCCCTCGCCCTCGCCATGGCACCCCTCGAGGAGATGGTCCACGGCTTTGACTTCGCTCGCGTCATGCGCGCCTACCACGACGCCACAATCGAGGGGGACGACGAGCGTCGCAGCGCCGTCCTGCGCTGGCTTCGCGGCGAGTACCGCACAAAGACCGAGGCCCGCGCAGACCTCGGCATCAACGTCTGCATCTCGGATGACAACTGGTACGACTACCTCAAGCTCTTTGCGCGCTTCCTCAAGGGAGCCGGCTACGAGGGCATGCTCGTGCTCATCGACGAGCTCGTGAACCTCTACAAGATTCCAAACTCGATCACGCGCCAGTACAACTACGAGAAGATCCTCACCATGTACAACGACACGCTCCAGGGCAAGGCCCACTACCTGGGCATCATCATGGGAGGAACGCCCCAATCCATCGAGGACCGCAGGCGCGGCGTCTACTCCTACGAAGCCCTTCGCAGCCGCCTTGCGGAGGGTCGCTTTGCCCGCGAGGGGCTCTCGGACATGCTCGCGCCCGTCATCCACCTCAACCCGCTCACCTACGAGGAGCTTCTCGTCCTCATCGAGAAGCTCGCAGACATTCACGCCGGCTACTTTGGCTACGACCGCATGCTTGGCACGGACCAGCTCGTGAAGTTCCTCCAGATCGAGTTTGGCCGCGTGGGGGCAGACACGCACCTCACGCCCCGCGAGGTCATCCGCGACTTCATCGAGCTGCTCGACATCATGTACCAAAACCCCGAGACCGACATGGAGGCCCTGCTCAACTCCGAGCAGTTCGCTCTCGCGGAGAGCGGGGACACCTCGGGAGACGCAGGAGGCCCCGGCCAGCGCTCCTTTGCCGAGTTCAAGATCTAGCATCAGCACGCACCACGTTGCTTGAGAGGAGGACACGTGAGCACGTTCGATCGCTTTGCGCCGTTCGTTCAGGACTTCATCTATGACCACCAGTGGGAGAACCTCCGCGGCATTCAGGTAGCCGCAGCAGAGGCCATATTCGACACGGACGCAAACGTCCTGCTCACGGCCTCCACGGCCTCGGGAAAGACCGAGGCCGCGTTCTTCCCCATCCTCACGCTCTTTGACGAGGACCCGCCGGCAAGCATCGGCGCCATCTACATCGGCCCGCTCAAGGCCCTCATCAACGACCAGTTCCTGAGGCTGAACGACCTGTGTGCAGACGCCCACATTCCCGTGTGGCACTGGCACGGGGACGTCTCGGCGTCCCACAAGGCCAAGATGCTCAAGAACCCCAGCGGCATCCTCCAGATAACACCCGAGTCCCTCGAGGCCTTGCTGCTGCACAAGCACTCCGCCATCTCGAAGCTCTTCTGCGACCTGCGCTTCGTCGTCATCGACGAGGTGCACTCGCTGCTGCGCGGAGACCGCGGCGGCCAGACCATCTGCCTCATCGAGCGTCTCAGTCGCATGGCTGGCGTAAACCCGCGCAGGATCGGCCTGTCCGCAACCATCGGAGACCCCCAGGCGGTAGGCGCGTTCCTCTCATCTGGAACCGGCCGGGGATGGGTGGTCCCCAAGGTTGCCGAGCCTCCGCGTACCTGGCGTCTCTCTATGGAGCACTTCTACCTCAGCGGCCCCCAGGCCGCAGATGCCATGGGTGGCCAGGCTGAGGAGGCCCTTCGGAGCATCGACTTCATTCGACAGGCCAAGGCCGCCTCAACCCCTGCGCAGACGCAGGAGCTGGCCCTCGCCAGCCTCCCCGTGCAGCCAGACGAGATTGAAGACGAGGCAAGCTCGCAGCCACTCCCCGCCCTCGACGAGGCAACGGACGTCGCCCCCAAGGAGGCAGACCCTGGCCTCGCCTATATCTTTGAGCACACGCGTGGCAAGAAGTGCCTCGTCTTCGCCAACTCGCGCGAGGATGCGGAAGCCGTCTGCACCGAACTGCGCCGCTACTGCGAGGCCACCCACGAGCAAGATCGCTTCCTCATCCACCACGGCAATCTCTCGAGCTCGTTGCGCGAATCAGCCGAGGAGCTCATGCGAAACGAGTCCCAGGCTCTCACCACCATCACCACGGCCACGCTCGAGCTTGGCATCGACATCGGAAAGCTCGAGCGTGCCTTCCAGATTGACGCGCCATTCACCGTCAGCGCGTTCCTCCAGCGCATGGGCCGCACGGGCAGGCGCGGCACGCCTCCCGAGATGTGGTTCGTCATGCGAGAAGAGCCGCCCGAGCCCAGGTCGCTGCTTCCCGAGACCATTCCCTGGAAGCTGCTCCAGGGAATCGCACTCGTCCAGCTTTACCGCGAGGAGCGCTGGGTAGAGCCGCCGCGGCTCGACCGCCTGCCCTACAGCCTGCTCTACCACCAGACCATCGCCACGCTCGCCAGCGAGGGCGAACTCACCCCTGCCGAGCTTGCCTCGCGCGTGCTCAACCTCACGGTGTTTCACCGCATCTCCGCCGATGACTTCCGCGTGCTCCTCAGGCATCTATTGGAGATTGGCCACATCGAGCAGACGGAGCGCGGCGGCCTCATCGTTGGGCTTGCCGGGGAGCGCGTCTCGAGCTCCTACAAGTTCTACGCCGTGTTCCAGGAGAATATCGAGTACACCGTGAGGAGTGACTCCACCGAGCTCGGCACCATCGTGGCGCCACCGCCCGCTGGAGAGAAGATTGCCATTGCAGGCGCCACCTGGCTCGTCGAGGAGGTGGACCACAAGCGCCACGTGGTGTACGCAACCAAGGTGCGAGGAAAGGTCCCCGCATACTTCGGCGAGTGCCCGGGAGACATCCACACCCACGTCCTCGAACGCATGCTCAAGGCACTCGAGGAGCGCTGCAGCTATCCCTACCTCATGAAGAACGCTACGGGCAGACTCACCTTGGCGAGAAGGGCCGCGGCCGGCGCCATGCTCGACGTGCACCCCCTTATCAATCTAGGCGGCAACACCTGGGGTCTGTTCCCCTGGCTTGGAAGCTATGCGTTCCTCGCGCTTGAGAGGCTCATCAAGATCAAGTGCGCCAAGCAGCTTGGGATGAAAGGCATAGACTCGTCGCGCCCCTACTACCTCACCTTCATCATGTCGGCGGGCCCACGAGAGTTCTTCCAGACCGTGATGAACGAGGCAAGCATCCTTACCGACAACATGGAGCTACTCTACACAGACGAGCTCCCCGTCTTCGAGAAGTACGACGAATTCGTACCGCCCGAGCTTGTCCGCAAGGGCTTTGCCGAGGGTGTATTGGACGTCGACGGTATGAAGGAAAGAGTGCGGCAGTGGGAGCAGTATGCCACCTCATATGAGCTCCCGGCTGGTGGAGGCGTCCCCGGGGTAGACATCCCCTGGTTTGCTAGCTAAAGCTCAGCGTCATAGAGCGGTGTGCCAAGGAATTCATCATCAAAGACCATCGCTCCGTCTGGAACGACGTCGGCGTCCGTGGCTACCAATAGGTAGTTGTCCTCAACCGCCAACGGGTCATCCTCACAAGGCATCGCATACACGGTCTCGAAGGCCGTAGAGAACGAGGCTGCCATATCCCTCAAGAATGATATGTCGGTCCCATCGTCTGCAGAGACGACGTTGGCAAGGACAGCTCCGCCAGCTGCAAGTACACGCTTGGCCTCTCGCGCAAACTCTACTGTTGCAAGTGATTCGACAGGCTCACACCCAGAGAACGCATCGAGAACGATGCAGTCATAGCGAACACCACGGTACTGTTCAACATACGAACGGCCATCGCCCTCAATGCAGCGTAGGGTCCCAGGCCGAAGCTCAGAGGCCTCATCAACATAAAAGTGCTTTCGAGCGATTCTAATAACCGCGGAGTCTATCTCAACAACATCAAGGCAGTAAGCATCCCAATCGCCAGCGAGCACATGCTTAGGCCATGCAAAGCCACCGCCGCCAATCATGAGCAACCTGGCACGCTCACCGCAGAACTGAAATGCCAGATCGAAGCCCCGGAAATAAGAAAATACCGGCTCATAACGTCGCTCGTCAAGAAACGTGGCGCTTTGATACACACCCCCGATCTGCATAACGCGAACGGGCGAGCCGTCATGCCATTTGATCGTCTTCACAAGGCAGGGACCTTGGCCCGTCATATAGAGCCGAGGAAACCAATCACGTAGGTGGACAGAGCTACCCATGTAAGTACCGCCTTGCACACGTCAGATGTATAAGCAAAGACCCTGACAGGCAAAAATGCCTGTCAGGGTCTTTGTACAGCAAATGCCCCTCGTTGGTCAGCGACGTCCTGCTCTCCCACGGACTCACTC
>ERZ1034984.95-NODE-95-length-99327-cov-163.927019_pt1 | contig 99327 bp, 107 predicted proteins | sample MGYA00520589_ERZ1034984 | MGnify/ENA primary metagenome ERZ1034984 (study PRJEB33766, sample SAMN09781790) | gut metagenome | biome: gut microbiome | host: Homo sapiens | place: Madagascar | study: EMG produced TPA metagenomics assembly of the PRJNA485056 data... | reverse complement strand
TATCCTTCTTATCACTTTTATACTATACAAGTGAAATATTGAACTATTTAAAAATAAAACCCAGAGGGTCTTAAGACCCTCTGGGTAATTTTATCTAATAATTATTACAAATTAATAGATGGGGAAGAAACGATCACCAGAGAAGATAGCAGACTCTGCAGTGCCCTCTTCCTTATCAGCAAAAGTCATAATTCTGCCCTTGGTATAGTGATTATCACCATCGACATAGCGCTGCTTAATGTCAGCATAATTTTCGCCAGTCTTCTTAGCCATATTATGCATTGCTTTATCAAGAGCCTTATCAACATCATATGTATCCTTGCCGATAGACTTGTTCTTCAGAGCAAACTTCAGAACCTCAACGTACTGGCCTACATAAGAATGATACCACTTAATAAGCTCAGAAGATGCAAGAGAGACATATCTGCACTTGAGATTAACAGCCTTCAGCTGATCACTCTTATCATCATCATTTGCTTCCTTAATATCCTTCTTAGCATCATTAAGAGACTTAAGCGCAGCAGATTTAGCTTTACGAATTTCATTAAAAATAGATCTGTCACTATTAAAGACAATATCCTCTGCAGTTGTCAATAGATTCTTGTCGATATCCTTAGTCTTCTTATCAACAGTAACTTCCTTGCGAATATCACTCTTAACATCAGAAATGGAATCGATTTTCGAATCACTAATATTAGTGCTAAGATAACTAGAAACAGCTGCGCTCAGCTTATCCTTTTCAACCCAGTTTGTAAATTGCTTCGAATAAGACTTATTTACAGTCCACTTAGCAATGATATCGTCAAGCTTCTTCTTATTGATTCTAGCCTTGTTGAGGAACTCACGAACATCCTCAACGCGATCCTGAACCCAGGTAATCAGCTTATCCCACATATCAGAGACAGTCTTGGTAACCTTATCAATAGAACCCTTGATCTTTTCCTTCAGTTGATAGTTAGCCTCGTTAACGTACTGAATTTCAGTGCCATTCTCCAGCAGATAAGCATGCTCATTCAGCAGAATGCTCATGTTCATCTCATTCAGTGCATCAGCAGTATATGCCTGAGCCATGCCACAAGCCTCTGCCAGGCTCATGCCAGGAAACGGATTAGGGTTAGTATAGCCAGAGCTCTGACCATTAACAACATTAACAATCATGATTTAATCTCCTTTGTTTAAAATTACGATCGTAAGGAAAAATTAATATAGATCGTCCCAACCGGTTGTGGACTCGTCAATACTGTCATCCTCGGCCAATTCAGCAGGGCTTGCTCCATCGGCATACGATCCATCATCGAAGCTGGCTTCAAAATTGTCATCTTCATTGTTGAATTGAGGAATTGTATTGGGATCAACAGGGACCTCTTCAGATTCATTCACTAGACTTGCGTCCTTTTCAAATCCAGAGAAATCTTCATGAAAAGAATCATGGAACGATAAATCTACATCAGTGTCTTTTCCATCACTAGCATCTACAAACTGATCAGCAGCAGCAATGCTAGCGTCAAGACCATACTTAGCAGGGCGACCGAGCTTGTCGACGCCAAAGCCATCAAAACCAGAATCATCAGTAGATTCTTCAATTACATCTGCACTCTCATCTGCAAATGAATTCTGCTTATGCTTAATATCAGAAGCAGTATCTCCGAATCCACTATTATCATCTTGTTCCTGGCTATCATCCCAGGTATTGTGAGGCTCATCTTTATGCCAAGTATCTTCATGAAGAAGACTATTAAAAATACTCATAATAGTAGTTTCTCCTTTCCTGAGATTTATTATAAAGTTATATATTTAAGAATTAGAATAATCCACCATCATCACCATATGTGGTCTGATCATCTTCATCATAACGATGTTTAGATTCTTCTTTTTCATTCTGTTCAGTTTCTCTAGTTGCTTTAGAGTTCTTAAGAGCAATTGCGTTAGCAATCTTTCTAAATCTGTCAACCCACTTGATCTGACGATCATAAACTTTCTTCTTATGATCATCACCTTTTTCATCTTCACGATACTTAAGATTTTCTGCATTGATCTGTAGATAATTAGCTTGAAGTTCAAACCAATCAGATACATCCATACGAGTTTTAAGTGTAAAGAATGCAACCTTACGAAGAAGCCAAATGAACAGAATAGCGCTCATACCAGCGCCAACTACTACAGCAATAAATGCTCCAATAGGTCCAGCTGCTGCTAGTGATGTAAGTAGAGGTCCAGCACCAGCACCTGTAGCAGCACCTACAATAGCCTTAGTGAAGTCAGTAAATGTCTTATTACCATTTTCATCATAATCGATGAAAATTCCATCTTCATTGATTCCTGTAGCAGATTCGCTAGTACTAGTAATATTACTCTTAATACATCCATTAATAAGTTTATCAATAGTACCATTAGCGCAATTGCGATTAAATTGGTTAATATACTCAAGAGTCAAATTGTCTCTAGACTTAATATAACCAGTTTTATCGAGTGCAACGCTGAAAGAATCATGACCATTCTTAATGAATTCTACAGAAGAAGAAATCAAAAGAGAAGTAGATGTGATAATAGACATTACTGTCATATTATATAGCATAATAGGAAATTCAATGTTAAGAGTAAATGCCTTAGTAAACAGACGTTCTCTATCATGAATATTGCTAATGGCAGTAGATAACTCATCTACCGGCTTAGTAGGTTCATTATAGCTCTTAACAAGATCATGAATACTATTAATGCAATCTACAATACTTGCATAATTTTCAACTTTAGTAATTACTCCTTTAGAACGAGGAATGGTACCAAAGTCAATTCCAGTTACATCATTCTTGATATGGCCATAAAGTCTACCAACAATATTTTCAATATTTGCTTGCCTCTTAGCTTCATTGCAAAAGAGAACATTCTTCTTGGTATAATAATCAGATAGATCATATGCTTCACTTACGAGTTGCATATATTCTGCACCTGTAATCATTACAAATATCCTCCTTTCAATTTATCTAGAAGAAGCCATTAGATTAATAAGTTTCTTATAAGTACCACCATCTTGAGTTTCTCTCTCAAGCATAGTATAAGAGATATCTTCAAAACTCTTACTGCCATTATCAAGCAATAGATGTAGAACCTCATTAGAATCATCTACAATAGCGAATCCCATAAGATTATAAGAACTCATAAATCTTAAAGCATTCTTAGGATTACTAATATCCAAGTTCTCTTCACGATATAGTTCATCTACATCTTCCTGAGAAATCAAAACTGTAGTGATAGCAGAGAAATCATTATGCTTACCAGACTTAATTTGAGATTTAGCGGCAGCAGCTCTATTCTGAAGCAGTGTCCAAAGATCTCCACGTGCTCCCTTTACCTTATAAGATTTGACGTCATCAGTAATACGAGACAATCCAAGAATAACTTCAGATGCTTTAAGTTCACCGGTAATAGTGCGCATGAACTTCAAGAATTTCTGACCATCCTTATTATCATTCATAATACGACGAAGAATCTCAGTAGTAGTAATAGGAACAATCTTGGATTTAACACCAATTAGAAATTCAGTGGGAATATCAGAGATACCACCATTATTATCACGCTGATAAAAACGGACAACAAGAATAGAAGGAACTGCATCATTCATCTTCTTGATATCCTGATCTTTCAGAATCGTTGCAGAACCATATCTAAATTGCTGAGCTTTTTGGGTATTATATTGACTATCAGCACGCTCTTTAGCAGCTTTCTCTTCTTCTGCTTTACGCTTGATTTCTTCTTGCTGTTGTTGGAATTTACGTCTATCTTCCTCTTGTTTCTGTTGGAATTTACGTCTATCTTCCTCTTGCTGCTGCTGGTATTTACGCCTATCTTCTTCTTGTTGCTGCTGGTATTTACGATTTTCAGCATCGCGTTCCATTTGGCGATTATGACTATTTTGATTTTCGAGATCCTTATTTGTATATCGTTGAGCTTCTTCTGAGGCTTTATGCTGAGTACGTTTCAGCTCTTCGTCTTCTGCATTTTTATGTCTTTGCTCTTCACGTGCTCTTGCCTTTTCATCTTCATAATCAGATGCTTGTTTTCTGGCAGCTATATATCCAGAATAATCTCTTTGCTGATTTTGATTATTTCCACTATTCTGATTATTACCATTATTATAGTTATTCTTTACTTTTCCAGTATACTTCTTAGCCTCATTGAGATCCATATATCCCATAGTGACTTTATAAGTACCATTAGCAAATTCTCTAACTATATAATCATTAACAGAAACAGGATTAAGATTAGTATCTAAAACTTCAATATTTGCATTCTCATGCATCAGATTTACTAGATCTCTAATATCAGTAGAACTAATTTTAACATTATCAGCCTGGAACATGAAAGGATCAACAGAAGCTTCAGCAAAAGCTTCTGCATTCATAGAACCAGCAATTGTAGCATTTTCAAAAGTTCCTTTTTCATAAGCATCTAGCCAAGATTGCATAGTAGCAATAATAGCATTACTATTATCGTCACCAAGATCTAGATTCTGATGGAAATTTCTTAGGTAATCAATACCATTTTTAACATTACTAATATTAGCTTGCTGTAGAGCCAGCATAAAGAACTGACAAGAGATCTGCTCAATATACTTAGAAACAGCATGTGCAGAAGACATACTTACAGTACGACTTGTCAAAACAGGAAATACAGCAATAAGCTTAGATGCTGCTCTTGCGATAGATGAATAAGAATATGAATTATTACCACTAGTATTCTGATATCGCTGTGTAGCAACATTACTAAGACCCTTTGCCATGTCAACCATGTCATCAAAGCCATAGCTGTTTGCTTCGCGCAAACTATCCATTTATAATACCTCCTTTTTAGGCCTACTAATATTATACTAATGTTAAAAAATAAAAAATAATGCTCTGGAGCCTATTTTGGGCTCCAGAGACTTTTATTTTATTTCTTGTGCTGATGAGAAGGAATTACACTTATACCATCATTATAGTAGACAATAAGATATTTTTCATTATCATCTATATATTCCAGTAAAGAATTCATTCTATTAAAACTAATAGTTTTAACACCTTGGACCCGATTAAATACTCCATCCATATCAACAAATATGAAGTATTTACAGTGAGCAAGATAACTTCTAAGAAGCTTACCTTTAATAAATCTTTTCCATCTTCTATCATCTACAACAAATTTATCACGATAATCTTCAGATGTAAGATCATCATCAATACTTTTATTTACGTAAATAATAGATTCTTGAATTCTTTTACTAGCCTTTTTATATCGTCTTGTATTAGCAATTTTTAGTGCTTTATTTAGCATCCTCTCTTCATCAGTATCAGATAGCATAAATCCAAATTCAGGATGGATATATACTTCTGTATTATTGTTCATAAACAAATTTCTTAAACGTGCATTACTTTCAATATCGAGATCAACAGTACTCATTTTATTCGTATAAATAAAAAGAGCATAATTATGATCATCGATTATATTATTTATCACCCACTCTTTATTTATTACAAGACCAGTACTATTATCCCTTTCTACATTAGTATTATCAAAGATAAGAGACCATCCACATTGATTAAATAAATACTTTAATCTGCTACCATTGATCGCATGTTTAAAGTATTCGATTTTGATATCTGGATCATAGTTTTTATCTGCTGACCAATCCTGAACATATTCAGAATCAACAAAGACCATAGATTCACAAAGCTCATTCATAGCTTCATTATATCCATTATCTTCGATCATCAATTTTTCAGAATTACTTAAAGTCTTTTGCATTTCTTCATGCTTAAGAAGAGCTGCAAATCTAGGATCAAGTATTACTGATTCATTCATTTTTATTCCTTTCTTCTTTAAAATTTTCTTCTCTTGTGATTCATGAAATATACTGCCTGCTTATCTTCTACAGGAGTTCTTCCCATGATAGTATCACAATAGTAGTTTTTTGTTTCTACAAAAGAGCCTTTAATAGACTGAGTAGGAGTGAAATCTACATCTCTTCTCTTATCATAATTATTAACGAACCTCTTGCCTACATCACATACACCATATACTACAGTGTCGATGATTACAGGCATTGCATCTTTCAAAACCTCACCAATACTAAATCCATTTGCTACCATTTTCAATCAAACCTTTCGTTTAAAATTTATGAGAAATATTCTCATATCTCTCATAATTATAATATCTTTTTATAGGGTACTTTAAAGGCTCTAATATGTTAGCTCTGGAACATCCGTATAATATTTATTATATAAGAAAAGGAGGAAAAGGTATTGGTTAATAATAGCAAATATAGTTATACTAGTGAGACAATACGTCAAGGTGAAAATAATACTGATGTATTAGCTCAAGACTATGTAACTGATGAGCTTATGCACTCTCGTGGAATTTATTCCAAGAGTGATATTAAAGATGCTAAATTTAATAAATATTCTCGTTTTGGCCGGATACTTGATCCATATGGAAGAGTAAATGGAGGAAGAGAATATCTATTCTTTGTCAAACCTGATCTTCATATAGTAGTGCCTTATGGAAAATCTACATCAGATACTTTGTATACTATGGGTGGATTTCAAAAGACTAATACCATTGCTGGTAATGGTTATAGACTTAATCCGCAGCTAGCGAATAATTCTTATTTCGTTGGATTGCTTAATACAAATCCTGATATAATTCCAGAAATTCAAAAGAGTGCTACTGCCAGTGTAGATCCATTTAGCCATCTTTTAAGTTTTTCTGTAAATAGTGCTTTGCCTTTGGATTCTTCAAATTCACAGACTATGGATAATCCTGCTACTATATACGGAACAGCTTATAAGTATCTTCAAGATTCTGAAGCTTCTGATGAAAACTATAGTTTCTCACTAGAATTTGTCGATGATAAAAGCCTAAGTACTTACCAATTTTTTAAAGCATATTCTGAATATCATATTGCTAGAAAATCTGGTTTAGTAACTCCTCCTAGCTTAGATTATTATAAATATAAACGTCTTCATAATACAATGGGTATATATAAATTCATTGTAGATGAAGATATGGAAACTCTAATTTATTGGGCTTACTTATGGGGTGTATATCCAACATCATGTCCTAGAGATGCATTTCAGGATGCATCTTTTAGCGACGGCTTAACTTTTTCTGTCAGTTTTGATGCAGCATTTATTGAAGATATGACTCCTGCTATACTAAGTCAATTTAATTATCTTATGATGAAAGTCTTGAATAAGAATGGAATCAATAAGAATGATTGGCTTCCTGTAGTTAAGCATAATAGAAAATCTGATATGCTTTATGGTAGAAACCATGGCTACGATGCTTCCTTGAGCTTAGGGGCATCTGAACAAACTTTCAGTGGTATGAAATATAATATCGGTGCAACTGAATGGATAGATGGTACTCTTCCTTGTGCTGCTCTAGTTGATGGAAGAGTTCTTGAAACTGATTCAAGAAGCAAATATCGTCTCAGATGGTATGCTAAAAAATAATTGATAAGGAGAATTTCAGATGGCAAAGAAAACAGTTAATTCTGATATCTACAATCTGTCATCGTTGGTTGAAGATGTCAAATCGGTATTTCTTCCAGATGAAAATGAAGAAACCTTAGCAATTGGTACATATGGATATCTTGGTGCTCTAGAGGCAAAAAGACTTCAGACTCAGGTTCAAATGACTGGTGAATTGTGTAATGAAGTTTTTCCTTCTAGAGCAAGGCTAGAAAGAAACGTTATTACTCATGCAATAATGATGAATATCGAAAACATCAATGCAGTTCCTGCAAAGATGACTGCTTTTCTAGCTATCAAAGAATCTGATATTGCTGATTACTTTGATGAAAATAATATATTTACCATTGATAGAGAATGTCCTCTAGAGATTGGTGATTATGAATTTCATCTGGAATATGATATTAAGTTAAAAAGAATTTATATTGAGAAGAAAGCTACAAATACTTATACTGCTCAATATGAAATTCCTGCAAATAGAGATGTGCCTACATCTACTATCAATGTAGAAAATCAATATCTAAGTCCTCCTAATGTTGTCATTGTCAATCATGAAGCATATATTTATCTAACAGTAATTCTCGCTCAGGTTGAGCATAATACAGTTTCCAAAAAGTTGGTTACTTCGAATATTATTGATAACAAAACTATCAATTTTGAATTCGAAAATCAACTTGCATATTTCGAGATTCATTCTAAAGAGTCTGATCAAGATTATTATATTACTCCTGTATTTGAAGGAAGTTCTGTACCAAGTGATACTAAATCTAAGTATTATTGCTGGTATCAATACATTGATACTAATCTTATCAGAGTGCGTTTTGACCGGCAGTCATATATGCCTGGTCTAAATGCTACTGTAGAATGTTTAGTTAAAACTTGTCAAGGTTCTGGTGGTAACTTTACATATGGTAAAGATGTAGACGTTACTCTAGAATCTACGAATTTTAATTATCGAAATATTACATGCAGACTTACACCTATTACCAATTCTTCTGGTGGTATTGATAGAAAATCTAAGAAAGAACTGCAAGGAATTATTCCTAAAGAAGCACTTTCTAGAGGATCTCTTACTACCATTACAGATTTAAATAACTATTTCGGAATGCTAGATTCTGATTCTGCTCGAATTGTTATTCAAAAGAAAATTGATAATCAGATTGAGCGAGTTTATTATGCATATTTCGTAGCTAAAGATGCTAATGGAGATATTCTTCCTAGTAATACTATTGATATTAAGGTTCCTATGAGTGCTCTCATTGAATCTAAAATCAATGAAGTTGATTCTCCTAGATATCTATTACCTGCTGGTACATGCTTTAGACTAGGTACAGATGGAATTGGATACATCAATGATATGCCTATCATTGATAAGGGCTATGAAATCGATGGTCCTTCTGTTTCTAATGGTACTGTGGTTCAAGGAATTATCACTGTTGAAGTTGTAGATGAAACTAAAGCTCCTTTTAGTGTGTCTTTCGATGTTGATGGAGTAGCATTTCCTACTCATTATTTCCCTGACAAGACTACAGGAGATATTAATGGCACACTTACTTACGATAAAGAATTTGTTGCTAATAGTAAAACAGAATCTAAGATAGTAGAAAATTATATTCAGATGGGTGTTGGCAATGATTATGTATACACTGCCAATTATGAAACTAGATATGATAATTCTATTATCAAGGTAAGAGATAAGTATCTTCCTAATCTTGATTTTGTTAAAGCTTATTATACTATCGAAGGTAAAACAACAGAATTTGATTCTCTTCCTATTGTTGTTACAGATCAGCCTGCTGGAACTAAAATTGAATTTGGTATTATTAGAAGGCTAAATGAAAAGACTTCTGGTATTATCTATTTCGGTGAAGGAGAAGATAAATATAGTTTAAATCAGCTTACAAAAGTAAACCTATCTACTGTTCTTAACTCTCTAGGATATAGTGGTCAGGTTACTGATTGTGTATCTTCTGATGGAAACTATGTATCTGTTACTGCTAATGGTACAGTAGAAAATCCAATTATTAAAGATCCTAATAAAGAAGATACTACTGATACTGATACACCTAGTGTACCAGTTGAAACTAAGAAAGAATATAAATTCAATGTTGTTAATCCTGATACCATTCCTCCTATAAGTAAGAGAGAAAAGAATAGTTGGTATGGTAATGTTTTGGAATCATCTACAATAGATAAAGAAGCATCTGATACACCTGCTGGTAAACTTGATAAATATAATATCAAAGTTACTACAGAAAAAGATATGCCTGCTCTTAAGGATCGTAAAGAGAACGAATGGTATATGGGTATCGTTAATTCTTCTAAAGTTCCTGGTGGTGGAGAACAGCAAGAATCTGATGATGATAATGATTATGCACTAAGTGTTGTTAATGAAGAAGATCTTCCTGAAATTAATGATCGTCCTCAAAATAACTGGTACTATGTCATTGATCATGTAGAAGAAACTGAATCTGAACCTGATGATCCAGAAGTACCTGAGAAGAAGATTAGTGGTAATGAATATATTATTGAGGTAAAGAAACGTCTTACTGGTCCTACTAGTATCAATGTTTCTATTGATGGTAAAATTTATACTATCAAGATCACTCAAGATGTTTATGCTATTGAAAATGGTATTTATATTTATGAGGGATCTGAAAATACTTATAAAGATATCAATACCACTTATACTCCGAGAATTGATGAGATAAGTAATATTCTTGCTATCAAGAATGGTACTCAGATTACTTATAAATTCTCTTATAAGTCTCTTGGTACTAACTATACTCCTAAGATTACAGTAAAAGTATCTAAGGGTTTGGAGTATATGATTTTCAGTAATTATCTGAAATATAATGATAAGCAATATCAATATGAGCCCAAAGAAACTACTATTGAGAAAGAGAAAGGATTTATCTATACTAATCCTTATGCAGTTAATATTAATGGATATCGCCTATATTCAGCATTTTACATGATGTCTATGGAAGAAAATCCGTATCTACATTTTGATTATATTAATGATAAATCCAATATCCAATTTATCTCCACTAATCTTCATTGGACTAGACCCTTCTGTGAAGATAGAAAAGATAAATATTCTCTTCAGATTGAATTTATGCAATCTGTTCAAGATGATCTTGGTATTATTCCTGAAGAGGAAGGTGCAACTCCTCTTATTAAAGCATTTGCTGTATTTAGAAGAAATAATTCTAATTACAGATATAGAGCGCTAAATTTGCTAAGCTATAATGATTCTGATTATACATTTACTTTTGGTCAAGATTTCTCTGCTGAAGATATCTTTGATCAAGATAATAATATTAGAGTTTCTAACGTTCAAGTATGTGGTCAAGCAGAATATACTGTTACTATTTCTAATGGTAAAAACACCTATAGAATGAATAATGGTGGCATTGTAAATCTATCTTCTATTCTTACTAATCTTGGTCTTGAAGTTCCTAGTGAATATGACTATGCTATTTCTAGTAATGCAAATGCATTAAGTTTTGATCCTATTCTTGATAAAGATGGTAAGAAAGTTGATTATAGAGTTATTTCTTTCACTGATTTTGCAAATGAAATTGAAATTTCTTATGCAGGATCTGATGCAGATGCTCCTGTTACTATTAAAGCTACAAGTACTCAACCTGCTTTGACAGAATATGGATTCTTTAATCCTACTACAGAGATGAAGATTTATGTTCTGTGTGCTATACCTGATACTAATGGAGTTTACTCTAGAAATGGTTTTGATGCTATTTGCCCTGGCCTAAAGAATTGGACACTTACTAACATCTTTGACGTTGTCAATGGTGTTACTATGTATCATAACTATTCTGAGATTATGGGTTCTAGAGTTAAACCTTATGGTGCAGATATAGAAAAGTCAGAAGATGATACTAGTACTGCTAGAATGAATCTTGAAGGCTATTATGTTGCAAGCGTTCCTATGCTTGGATATGATTATTGTCAAGATGAGATTCTAGTTCAATCTGCAATCAATGCTTTGAATTATAGAAAAGCTTATATTGAATCTGCTATAGAGAAACTTGAAAATTCTTTCGGAGTTGACTTTAAGCTATTCAATACATATGGACCTTCCAATACATTCTATATTATCAAAGATAAAGACAATAATGGTCTACTAGATGATACTATTGAATATATTGATCGTGTCAATATTAGTCTATACTTCAGAGTCAAGTTGGTTGCAGAGAATGATTCTTATACAAAGAATAATATTGTTCAGGAAATTAAGGACTATATCGAAGATCTAAATGATCTTAGTGAGTTACATATTCCTAATCTGGTTACACAGATTACTACCAACTATAAAGAGCAAATTACTTACTTCGAGTATCTTGGATTTAATGATTACGGTGCTGACATCCAGCATATCTATAAACTGGATGATTCTCAGATTCCTATTCATACAGCTCCTGAATTCTTGAATGTAAATAACGTACTCTCTAGTGATGGTACTACGACTCCTGATATCAATATTTATGTATCTGAAATTTAATTATATAGGAGGATATTACAATGAGTCTCAAAGAAGATCGCGAATATCTTACAAATAAGCGTAAGGAAAAAGAAGAAGCGGTAAAAGCTACTATTCAGAAGAAGCGTGAAGAGTTTAATAAGCGTATTGTTGATCGCGAAGATGCAAAAGCTAAGCATGAAGCAGCAGTTAATGGACTTTATAACTTCAAGCATGATGTTAAGAAGTCTCTTATTAAGAAGATGCTCATGGAGTTGTGTGTAGGTTCTATTCCTAATTATACTCAACGTGAGTATGCTATCTGTGAAAACCTTATTGAAAATTATATCAATGAGGTTGGAGAACCTATTATTCTAAAGAATATGAGATTCTCTGAAAATGGTTTCCTTCGTACTTGTTATAATCAGATTGATAAGCACTTTAAGACTATTACAGAAGATGCTACTATTGAACCTGAAACTCAATATATTGATTCTAATAGTCTTGACAGTTTCTGGGATGATATTGATGATACTGAAAACGTTGATGATATTACTAGTCTGATTCGTATGCGTGTATCTGATGCTGAAGAGAATTTCGTTAATAAGAATCAGCAGGACAAGGAGAATGTTAAGACTATTCTTCAGCAGACTGCTTCTCGTATCCAGATAGCTAAGGGTACTAATGATAATGATTATGCAGAGGAAGTCGAGGAATCTGAAACTCGTCTTGCTAAGAATAAGATTTATCAAATTCAACATGAAGGCCATCGCAGTGTATTTGATCGTATGGTTCGCAATTTATCTGAAGCTGCCCTCAAGAATGAAGATGCTAAGGGTACTCTGATTGATGAGAGTGGTAAGCTTGATATGGATGCAATTGTAGAATCTGCTCGTTGCATGTATGCTCTACTCGAAACTGTTAGTACTATTCAGCTTGAAAAGGTTGATATTAAGTATATTGAAGATACTCTAAAGTCTATCAAGTAAAAAATAAAGCCGAGTGGATATTTAGTCCACTCGGTCTTTTATTTAGTAATATACTCTGCCAGAGTAATGAATATTATATATATGATGATCAAAATAAACATTACCAGGACCAAGCGGCTTACTAATATCTATCCTATGAATAAAAATATTTTTAGGACTACCATCATTCATAACCTTCTCATATAGTGGTTTACAATAATTTGTAAAATTACAAATAGCAGGTAAAGGATCATTATCATTAAACCATTCTTTAGAAAGTTGAAATTCTTTAATAGAAGAAGCATGACTAGCAATATTATGATACGTACTAGTTAATCTGGTTGCAATAAGATCTTCATTAGCAGTTAGCCCATGTTTTAATCTTGAAAGGTTACATTGTCCACATGACATTATATTTCCACAAGTGACTAAATATAAACTAAAATCTACAATTCTTCCACAATCACACTCACATCTTACAATAGGTCTATGCAGTATACCATTACCACGCTTAACAGTAGCTCTTCCAACATATGATCGTATTGTCAAAAAATTAAATTTTTTATTAATATATTTATTAGCTGTTTTTCTAGCACGATCAATTCCATATAATTCACACTTTTTTGAGCATATGCTTGGTGAAAGCAATACACTATTTAATGTCTTATCAGTTTCCTTTCCGCAATCGCATTTAACTCGTACTATTGACTTTCTGGTATTTGTATTAGGTTCTACAATTCCGATAATTGTTAAACACCCGTATTTTTTATTAATAAAGTCGTTTAAGTTTAATCTCTTTTTCTTTTCACTCATAGTAATTCTCTTCTTTCTTTTTAATATTTTTGATAAGAGGTTTCATTCTTATCAATTTTATAATATCTATTTGAAATAAAATAAAAGGAGTAGATCGTAATGATCTACTCCTATTTTTATTCATCAGACTCTAGTTTCACTTTAAGAATAAAGTTTCTTTTATATACTTCTTGAAGTTTGCGAGACTTTCTCATCTCAGTATCATGAATAAGTCGCTGCTTATGAGTATGACAAGGAAGTCTTCTAAAATCATTTAGAACTTTGACCTTATATTTATCATGAGATATAATGTACTTTAGCATACTCAGAATATCAGATTTACCACGATATTTCTGAATATGATAATGATGAACTAGATGGCCATTCTTAATGGGTAGCTCACCATAATTTTCAGTATTCGCATGGTACAACATAAGATCTGTTGCTTTAGGTCTTGCACAAATCTTCCAAGAAGAAAATACATTATCAATGTACATTGCTCCGCCTTCAATATACATTTTCAGATAATGAGAGCATAAATAATTATCTATATTTACTCTATCTTCATTATACTTAATAATTATTCTAGAGCAAAGCGGACATTGATAATATCCCTGTTCTTCTGCTTCATCTATACTATTGAATTCAATTCTATTGTTGGATTTAATATTCTTTGCACATTTGCAGTATTGATAATGAAATGCTTTAGTTTTTGAACCCTTCGATGCAACTAATTTCATATTTTCACCATCAGAGTGTTGTTTCCAACATAAATAATATTTGCTAGATTATTAACAATAGAACTATCAATAGCAGAATCACCAATTTCATTAATAGCATATTCTAGAGCAGAAGAAACAGTAGAAGAATATTTAGTATCATTCGGATTATAATTTTCAATAGTAATATAGATATTGATACCACCAGTAGGATCATATCCAAAGCCTACATTACCAATACCATTTCTATTCATATACTCTGTAAATTTTCGAACAAATTCTTCAGAATTATAAATAGTAGATCGGAGATTACTAATAACATTAGTAATCTCATCAGAGTAAGTTGCAGTCATTTATTTATCCTCCTCATTAGATTTATTCATATACTCTCTCAATTGCTCCTTAAGTTTAGGATCAGAATTGATTAATAGCTGCTTATGAATATTCCAATTCTTAGATTCCATCTCAAGAATAAATGCCATATTACATGCAGCATGCCAAAGATGAGGAAGCCCAGATTCTTCATCAAGTTCTTCGCCTTCCTGATAAGCAATTAGATGACGCCACATAGCATCAATATATCTTTGCTTATCTACTAGAACCCAGTTATTAGGAGCATGATATTTTTCTTCACCATATTTTCTAATAGCTGCAATATTTTTAATGATCTCCATAGGTACTAAAGAAATAGGAAGTTTTTCTTTATCTGCTTTAGCACACTGAATATCTTTTGACATATCTTTAGATTCATTAAATAAAAGATCTTCCATTTTATAATACTCTCCCTATATAGGATTTCCCATATTATCCAAATAACTTACACCAAATTCTTGCTTATAATCTCTTCGATTAATGATCTGATTATATTGATAAGAATTTGTAATGTAATTTAAATATCTAATATATATTTCAAGTCTAGGTAGTACTGAGTAATATTTATGTATATCAGCATCTACTATTAGACTATCATCAAGCCAAATATTATAATTGAATGCATCATAATATTTCTTTTCAATATTATCAACATCTGGTTTCTGCATTGGCCTATGAAGACCAATTTCGGCAAGTATAGTATCTGCTTGATTGAAATAAGACGGTGTATGCGAAAATGTGTTTATTGATACTTGCATAGGTGTAGAAATTAGTCCATTAAGCTGAATTAATTCTTGGTCTACTAATCTATGCATAAATCGATGATCATCTGCTGCATTAGGAGAATATACATGAACGAAATCTTTTGCTTGAATAGCAATGTTCATATAATTTTTCCTATTTACTAATCTGAATCTTGGTCGCTTAGCTCCTTCAGGATCTTCATATAAAACAAGTTTATATGTATAATACTGAAGATAAGTTTCCATATTTCTTTTCTTTTCAATTATATCATTCATTTTGGAAGGAGTTAATTTGAATTGATCTATTAGCCAAGCTAATCTTTGATCATTATCTCTTGGAATAAATCCATATTTCAAATCATATTCTTCCGCTTTCTCTTTTCTCGATTTACTCAAAGGAAACACACCTCCTTTCGATTTTTATTAATCTACCGTTATTGGCACTTTTAAAAATAAAAAATAAAAGGAAGTAGATTTTGATTTCTACTTCCTTCTAATTAATTATTTGTATGATCTAATTTTAGAATAATCAGGAATTGCTCCATTTCTCTTATTCAAATATAAACCTCATCTTTTTATTATTGTAATATAATGCTTTATAATTATTATCATTATTTTTTCCAATATGCAATGCATGCATTGCAATATATTGATATAAATATAGATATGGGTTATTAATTGGAGAACCCCATCTTATTTTATTATTGATAATATTATATATTTCTTCTCTGAATGATTTATCAATTTTAGAATCATAAACTATTACAACTCCTCCTGCTTCATTGATATTGACTCGTATACTATTATATCCCGGTACATCAATATTTACAATTAATCCAGATGAAAGTGGATTTGCTATTTTAAATCTTCCATTTCCAATAGGTAAATCAATTGTATCAGGAATAATAGCATTAAATATATTGTCAATATTTATAGAATCAATATAATTTGGACAAGTGGTAGGTGCTTCCCATTTAGAATATACGATATTTCCATCACTAGAATCCCAAGCATTATTTAATTCTTCCCAATTATCATGCATAAATTTATCAATGATCATGCATTGATGTTTATCAAAGAATTCTGCAGGTTTACCAAAATATTCATTTTTGTAAAGTTTAATACATATGTCAGAATGTCCATCAGTACAAATATGAATATGAGGTTCTACAAATCCTTCCATTCCATATACTCTGGCAATACTTCTTTTAAGAGGAAATAATTCAGTTGGAATTATAAATTCATGCACATCAAGCGAATAAAATAAATCATCGTTATTCTGTTTTCCTGGTCTATTATAATCCATAAGTTTATCCTTTCTAAATTATATATAAAATTTAATATGAATATCCTCCTTAAATATTCATATTTATAATATCTAAATATTATAAATAATAAAACAAAATCTGGAAGGGAATAATTCCCTTCCAGAATATTTTTATGATAAAAATCTTGTATCACTAAATTTAGAGAATATATGCTTTGCAGTAGCTTTATTAGCTGTATTTTTAATACCGCCCCAGAAATAATCGCCCCAATCATTGAATGTATTTCCAATGATTTGTAGAGCAAGTTTAACCTGTCTAGTAGGTTCAAATTCGTTTAGATCAACACCAGCCATTGTAGCTAGGTAATCCATCTGAGCAGTATTGGTTAATAGACCCATACGTTTAGAAATTTGCATAGATCCATATAGATCTTTTAGACTAACTGTAACGTCTGCTACGGTAGGCATACCCATAGAATTCCAGTTACCAGATCCACCCTTATTAATAGATAGACCAGTGATTATACCCATATCACAACTAAAGATAGATTTATAAGTAGCCCTTACAATAAAAGGAGATTCATAAGAGTTAGAACTATTACCGATCTGTCTAGGAGCTGCCATAGATACTAAGAGAATAATAGGCATGTATATATTAAGAAAAATACTAACAGGATCAGGATCAGGAGATCTTAGTTTGATATTAATATCATAAGATCTATCATATTCAGATTCGGACCAAATCTCAGGAAACACAATCTTACCACCAGTAATAATTGTAGTAAGTTCACCAGAAATTCTACTAATCATACTCTTTCCAGCAAAAGCTTCACTTAATCCACCAATAGCATCAGTAACTGCTTGAGATACATCAGTTGTAGCTTGCTGAATATTTCCAGCTAGACCACCAAAATCTTTAGATCCCATTATGAATTGAATTTCTCTAGCATTCTGAGAGTATTGATTAACAGTTTGGGACAATGCAGATTCTGTAGTACTGTTAGAAAAACTTTCACTAATAGAATTTTCTGCATCTAGAAAGAATGGTACAGTAACTTGAGAACCAAAGAATTTAGAAAATCCACTGTTTAGAAATTTTTCAATATTCATCTTTCCTAGTCTCATATTTCCACTACCACCAGGAATAGGAATTTCAACTTGATCGATTCCCATATATAATGCAAGCGCTCTTAGAGAAGCGTTTGCATATTTTTTATACTCAGGAAAATTCGATTCAAAAGAATAATATCTACCATCATCTAGTTCAGTTTCATCTTGATCTAGATCAAGCATACCTGCTAATTTAGCAGCAGTAGTTTGTCTAATACCCTTGTATTTATTATTTCCATAGTCAGCCATAAACTTAGGTTCACCAGGGGATAGAAATAGAATAGGCATAATAGAAAAAATCTTACTATTATACTTTCTTCCAATGTGAGTATCGACTCCATTCTCATAAATAGTAGGATCTACATCAGCAGAAAATTGATAAGGTAAACCAAATATACCAGAAATATTTGTAGCAAGATTTTTAAATCCAGGTTGAGATAGACCATGTTGAATATCACTAATAAACTTAGTTGTATTAGCTTCTTGATTAGTAGCATCATCACTACTAGTATCTGATACAGCACTATCATCATATTCAAGAGTTGTTCCACCATATGCTGCAATAACTGCCATAATTGTTTCTCCTTTCTTATTAGAAAATATTAATAAGGAGTTGGGCCGTGAGACCCAACTCCATTATTTTAATTACGGTGTAGATGCAAGAGCTTCAACTTTTGCTTTCATATTTCTGAGTTGGTCCATAATATTATTTTGAATATCTTGTGCAGAATTATTAATATCTCCAATACTAGATGCAGCACTACCAGCAGAAGATGCTAATTGTGCAATAGATCCCATATTGTTAATAATACCATTCAAAATACTTGCAATAGCAGGTAGAGAACTGTTATTATTAGTATTTTGAGTAATCTGTTCTAGATATTTAATAATAATATCAAGTTTTTCAACATCAGACAAACTAGAAGTATTAACTGTAGTTGCTACAGTATCAATATCAGAAGCAGAGCCTCTAGACAAAGCTTTCTTTCTAACTACAGCAGGAGTAGAAGAATGGTTAGGATTAGTGAAATCATGAGTAATAGGAATCTTAGTATTCTTAGTAGAAGAACCACTTCCAGATCTACGTGCAGTCACAGCGATAGCTTCTTGATCAAGACGATCAAGTGCACTACCAGTACCATGTAGAGCACTATATACCTCTTCAGCACCCTTCTTACGGGCAGGATACCAAGTCTTATTAGTCTTAGCTTTTTCCATACCCAGGCTAGGCATTTCATAATTTCCAAGTGCTGCAGCCGCTGCATCAGCAGGTGTCTTTGCGCTCATCAAATTGTTATATGCCTTAGTATACTTACCAGAATTCTTCAATTCATCATAAGCAAAATCAACCTGAGTATTTAGATCACCAACAGAAGTTCCCTTACTCTTAGCAAAAGCAAGCAAATTATGCTTACGGTTACCACTATTAGGATTATTATTAGCACCAGTCCATTGGGCCAATCCATATCCAACAGCATCATTAGGAGAATCGGGCCACTTATTGTTAGAGTCTACATAATTAGTGTATTCTTTATCGCTACCATACTTCTTTTCGAATTTATTCTCAAGATTCATAGGATTGAAGTTAGACTCATTTTTCCAACAGCCCATAAGACCAGAAATACCAGTCTCACTCATTCCTTTACTCTTAAGACGTTTCCAGATAGCTTTAGCATTATCACTTGCATTTCCAGCATTAGGAGTAGCTACAGAATTATGGGAAGCATAGTATTCTTGAACAGCAGGGTTATAAACAAATCCAAGGAATCTGTATTTGGAATTTCCTCCCCAGTTTCCATCACTACCCCTCTTACGAGATCTATACTTAAACTTGAAGGAGCTAAATCCAGATTCAGAATCCATAAGTTCATCACTGGAGATAACCTTCTCAACAACAGCAACATGGCCAGCTCTACCAACAGTACTAGCCCAAACCATTATTGCACCTGCCTGAGGAGTAGAACCTGTTTGTAGACCAAATTTAGAAGCAAGAGCATACATCTTTCCAGCATCTGCATGGAAATCTCTATACCTCATGGTCTTTTCACCCTTCATAATACTATAGATATGGTTAAAACGGCCACATGCCCAACCAACACAGTTAGAAAGAACTGAACAAGTAGGATCAGTAGGACTACCAAGTCTACAGCTACTCTGTCCACCATGACTTTTAGTATTATAATAAGAGATATAAGGATCATTTGCCTTAGGCATTTCAGTACAGATCGGGAAAGGAGAATCTCCTGTATATACATAACCGCCACCAGAAGAGCTAGTATCTCCATAACTATATCCAGAAGAATCACCACTAGTATTAGAAGAGTTGTTAAAACCATTAAAGATTGTATTAACGATGGTACCAAATGTTCCACCAACTTTATTTGCTATTGCATTGAATCCTGCACTAATACCGGTATTAATAATAGTAGATACATCCATACCACTATTGCTAGTAGTAGAAGCTGTAGAACTATCAACATCAGAATCTCCACCTGCAACAACTCCAAGTTTAGTCTTCTGAAGAATACTCTTCTTATAGAGGGAAGTTCCCTTTAGTTCAGGATCATCAACAATAACATTTCCATTCTTATCCTTACCTCTTGCTACAATGTAGTGAGGATTAGGTCCAAATGGACTATTGGTTTTAGATTTGTTTCCATCATCTTCACCAAGAAGAATGGTAGGCTTACCAGAAGAAATAGCAGAGTTAATATCAGATCTGTTATCAGTATACTTAGTATCAATTCCATTTCTTCCAAGGATATCTCCAAAATAAGATGCATTAGTACCACGTTCAGATTTAGTGCTACCTGCAACATATCCCATCTTCTCAGCATATTTAGCAGTATCTGTAATATCAGTATTCTTGCCAAAAGCTTTCAAGACAGTAGATGCAACAGCAGGTCCGCATCCATCTTGATCAATAGTACTATTACCAAATTTAGTGAAGTTACCCTTTTGTGTTGTATGGATATCAGAACCAGATCCATTAAAGAAACTGAAGATACCTTTCTTTTTCTTCTTAGAAGATTCGATTTTAGCCTTAGCGAGTTTAGCTTGATAAGCTTGATATGCTTTCTGGGAAGCACCAGATCCAGAGCCATACTTTGCACCAGATGCTTCTTTGTTCAGATCAATATTAGATTTACTTGCAGATAGATTATCTTTTGTATCGTCCTTACTAGTATCTTTATTCTTTCCTGTGAAGAAATTCTTGATATTAGTTACAGTTTTTCCAACAAAAGACTTAAACTTATCCTGAGTAGTACTCTTTCCAAGTACATTATAAACATACTCTTCTATGTTATAAGTATGACCAGTTTCCTGGTTATAAGCTTCAACTGTTGCTTTAGCATCGGCTCTCTTATCAGCAAGAGTACTTGTCAGTCTCTTAAGAAAACGAGATAGAACATTGAATACAATGTTAAAGATAGTAGTAGAACTAATAATGCCTCCGATACCAGGAATAGCGTAATTGATACCATTGACAGTAGCAGCCACGCATCTTTCAGCAATAGTAGGCTTTTCAATAATTCCAAGGATACTCATAGCACGGGCATCTTCAAAACCATCTTCAACAGCTAGAGCAATCTGTCCTATGTAAATAGCACCAGCAATCTTACTAAGAACACCAGTTACCTTAGATCCAGCTTTACCAATTGCTTGTGCAATCTGTTCAGCACAATCATCAATCCAACTAGTATCTTTACCTAGTTTCTTAGCTACGAAATTAAGTACAGCACGAACAGCACCCTTGCATTTATTTGCAACCTTGGCCATTATTCCAGCGCTCTTACTAACACCAACAGCAGCATCAGGATCAATAACTTTAGTAGCAGCTTTATGTGTGAGTTTATCAACACCCTTTTTAAATACATCTCCTACTTTAGATGCACCCTTAAAAGGAGCAGCTATTACTTTACCGACAGTAGTTTTACCAATAGCCGTTGCTACTTTACCAATACCAGGAATTTTACTAATAGATGTTCCTAATTTCGCACCGGATAGAACAGGATTATTACCAAAACTTAGTAGAGCATTTGTAGCAATTCTCTTCTTATATCTATCAGAGAAGAAAGAAGATACATGATCATCTTGCTCATATGTAGTCATCTTCTTACCAGTAGCATTGATTTCAAAACGATCTACACCAAGTTTTGCTCGCTTCAGAATTTTTCCTATTCCCTTGACTTCCTTTTGGCGTTCAGCAACATCCATTCCTTTACGCATTCCAGAATCTGCATCTGTTCCGGCAGCTTGCCCACCAAGATAGCTTAATCCTATAATGGTTGCAGCAGATCCTAAAATCGTAGGAAGATGAGCTATTATTGTTTTACCGAAAGTTCCTCCTAGGAAAGAAGATATACCGCCAAAGATTTTACTGAATAATCCAGAAGCTTTATCCTTAACAAAATCGAGTATAGAAGATTTTTTCTCTCCATCTTCATCTGTTTTGCCAATACCGAAAATATCTTTGAATTTATCAAAGAAATTTCCTCCGACAAACATGCCAAAGAATTTGTCCTTTAACTCAGAAGCTTTTCTCTTAGCTTTAATAGCAGCATTGGTAGCAGCATCTGCAAGATTAGCAATCCATTCACCCTTAGTATTCCTTGTATACTGAATGGGATTGCCTTCGTCATCAAGAACTGTCTTTGTATTGCCATCTCCACTACTAGCATTATCTCCTGTTGATTCTCCACCTTCCTGAATAGGAGCAGAAGAATCGCCTGTTACCTTCTTAGTGGGATCTTTAGCTCTATTATTACGAATAATCTCTCTGACTTTTCCTACTTCGATTCCTAGCTTCAATGCAATACGCCAATCATTAACACCAGTATTATGAAGGCGCATAACCTCTTTAATAGTGTCTGTTGTAATGATAGTAGTATTATTACTATCATTTTCTTTAGATTTACTATTTTCTCCAGTTACTTTTTCTGCTAACTTTTCATATTCTTTCTTAACTTCTTCTGCTTTCTTCTCCATTTCAGTAGAAGGCTTAGAAGAAGTAGTATCCTCTTTATTTTCAGGAGGAACTACTCCTGCAGGAGTAGTAGAAGTTTCTTTAGCAGCATCGGCTATAGCAACTTCTGTTGCAGTAGCAGGTTTTTGTTCTTTGTTTTCTACTTCTTCAGGTTGCTTTTCTCCAGTAAGAGATTCAAGAATGCCAGAAATCTTATCAGAAATAGTATCTAGAATAGTATTACGTTCAATATCGAGTTTATCTACAGCCTCAACGGTTGCTTCACCAGGTGTAACATTAGCCTTATTATTCAGAGCTTCTCTAGCAGCATCTTCCTTTTTATGAATGCCAGCAGCATCCATACGAAGTTGCATACGAGTACGACGTAGCTCTTTCTTACTCATCTTGCTAATATCAAGACCACTTTCATTAAAGAATGTTTTCTTCTTTTCACCATAATCTTTGATATCAGCATCTATTTCATTTAGTCTTTTAACCTCTGCAGTGATTTTATCTTTCATCGATGTTTTAGTTGCTTCATCGAGGTTAGAATTTTCAATCTCTGCAATAACGTCGCTATAGTCATTATTATTTTTCTTATGAAAATTCATAAGTTTAGTAATAGACTTAGCTAGTTTCTGGTCAGGACCATTACCACCATGAGGAAGAGTTCCTACTAGAGTATCTCTTAGATTTTGACGAATCTGATGTTTTTCCTGTTTTAGAACTGTAGGACCATTAAGAGCAGCATTTGCTGTCTTAATCATCTTATCACGTTCTTCTCCACTGTATTTAAGTTCCCAATCTGTCAATGCAGATTTTCTAACTTTCTTTCTTCCAGTAAAGAATTTATATCCAGAATTCTTTTCAATATCATCCCTCTCTTCTGCAGATAGAGAAGAATATCCCTTATTGATATTATGTCTCTTTAAAGCATCGCCTGCAGCTCCCATAAGTTTAAAAGGAGCAGTGATAATAGCTTTACCAACGCCTAAAGCTTTCTTAGCGATCCATTTACCAGCTGTAGCTACAGGAGCAAATAGAGCATCAAATTTTTCACCAATAGTACGTCTTACAACATCCTTGGCACTGTCTACAATAGACATCATGATGCTCTTAGATTTACCTTTGACCCAATCAGTAAGAGGATCAAATAGTCTCTTTATAGGGCTAAAGAAATTCTTTTTTGCAAAGTTCTTAATTTTTTCGATACCGTTTTCGGTAAATTCTGCTAGAGGATCTATAACACGAGTCTGAATAGAACCAAGGATACCACCATGTCTTTCTCCGTTCAGACCTTCTTTACCGAACATTGCAGACTTAAAGGTTTCAGTATCTTTAACAAGTTCAATACCTGCACCAAGTACAAATCCACCCATGACACCACCAGGAGCAAGTCCAATGGTTCCGAGAATTGCACCAAGTGCACCAGCTTTACCCATGTCAGGAACCTTTTTCGTGATAAATTCCTTGGCTCCTTTAGGAAGAATTCCCTTCTTAATCAGATTCTCATGCTCATCATATTTTCCAAATAGAGCTTCTGATAGAGCTGTTGAATTGTTAACAATAACAGCACCAGATCCTAGAACAAGACCACCAAGAAGTCCTAATCCAGATCCAGTTAATGCTGCACCTGCAAGCGCACCAAGACTACCAGCCGCTGCTACCTTAGGAAGATCTACCTTAGCAGCTCTAACAATTTCATTTCCTGTTTTCTTTAGATCTTTGTAGATATCATCTCCACCAAGGAAATAATCCATGGCTTCTTTGAGTTTATCCTTGCCATAATCAACGCCAGATTTAACAGCTTGACCAACAGGAGAATTGAGGAATTCACTAGAATAATGAGCAGCTTTTTCTTCTGCCCATTTAGCATGTCCGGAAAGTATTTCTCCCCAATCATTGATCTTTTCTTTTACTTTATTATTTTTTCTTGCATCACTGATATATTCAACAATCTCAGGAGATACACCAACACTATCAGCAATATGCTGAACAGATCTTCCCCATCTAAGTAAAGTGTTAATTTGCTTAGCTTGCTCTTCTGTAATATCATTAGGTTTCTTTTCTTCTTCTTTAGGTTTATCTTCAACAGTTCCACCTTCGGCAAAGCTACCAAAGAAGGTACCACTATTTCCGCCAGCTTTTCTCCAAGCTTTATAATTTCTATGTTCAATAGTCTTGCGTTGCTCATCAGTTAAAGCACCATGATACATAGGATTATACTTAGCAGGAATAATCAATTCGCCTTCAGAAACAGAAATCATTCCAGATTTTCTGACCTGACCACCTTTATAAGATCCTTCAGGTTTTGTATTATTAGGAATAGGAGGAGCTACTTTATTAGGATCCCATGCAGGAAGTTGAAACTTAGTGGATGCTATAGGAACGTCTACATATTCCTGTTTACCATCTTTATTAGTTTTTAAAACTCTTGCCTTAAATTCATGCTCTTTAAAAGGCTTTTCTTCTTTTGGTTTACCAATATTAAAATGCTCTTTAATATATTTTAAAGTACCGTCTACTTGTCGATCAGCATACTGTGCAGTACCTCTTACAAAGCTAGCAAGAATATCCTTATTGGCTTTAATATATTTTTCACCAAAATTGGTTTCTTGAAACTTCTTCCAAAGTTCATCCGCTTTTTTAGCAAATCTCTCAGGAAAATCATAAATAGCATCACTAATGCGAGAAGGAAGATTAAGCATATATCCAAAGAATCCGCCATCTTCATCTACTTGCTCTTTAAGTTTAGTGCCAAGATCGCCAAACATAAAGTTTTCCATTAGATCATTAATCTGATCAATAATGAAAGATCCAACTGTAGATTCTTCTTTAGCCTTATTCTTTTTAAATAGTAGTCCACCACGGCTCTCTGCCTTAGGCTTTTCATATTGTTTAGTTTCAGGATTATAAACGTCTCTACCTTCAGAATCTAGAACAGTAAAACCTCTCTCCGTAACTTCTTTAGAAGTTACGGGTTTCTTTACTGTTTTATTAGCATAAATATTAATATTATCAGGAGCAGCATATTGATTTAGATCAAATCCATATATAGATCTTGAAGGGTTAGCAGGGGCAGGCTGTGCAGAATTACCAGAACTTGCAGGTTGTGGCTGTCCACTAGATCTTCCATTTCTATGAAATGCTCCAGTAATTCTACTAAACAATCCACCATTGTTAGAAGGATTAGTTGTATTCTTACCACCAACAATATTATCTTTAACTTTATCGAGATCAAATTGCATAGCAGACTGGAAGTCTACCATCATTCTGATATTCTTATAGAAATCCTGAAGATAGAAGAATACATTATTTCCAAGATTATCTTTTACATTAAAGATATTATTCTTATCAGAGTTTAAATTGTTAGTATACTTGTGAGTATTAGCAAGGCCAGATCCATTTGCAATATTGCTAAATGTACTATCAGATTCACTAATCTGATCAACAAATTTAGCATTTGCAAGTTGTCCCTGATACACACCATTATACAACTTTCCAACACCAGATTTTTTCTTAAAAATCAATCTATCAAGAGCTACAACGCTCTTATAATTCATCGGATACTTAGATTGATCTCCAGAATTACCAATCCAACCTTGAGCAACACAGAATTTTACAATATCTCCAGACTTATGAAATCTACCAGGCTCTATTCCCTTAAGAGTTAAGAAAGACATTAGTTTATCATAATCTTTACTCAAAGATCTAACAGCTCTACTGTTTTCGGTATAACTAATATGGCCAGGAGTATTTCTATGAAGTTCATTATCCTCAGAAATGAAATCATTGATCAATTCTCTCTTCATGCCTCTACTAGCATTACCAATAACTTCTTCTCTCTTCTTCTTAAAATCATTAACAGATCTACTAGCAGTAACAAATCTACCAGTTTCATAATTAAAGATTTTAGCTTCTTTGCCAGAAAGAAGTGCTTCAATATTAGCCAGATAAGTAGGAATAACTTCTCTCAAAGCTTTACTATCTTTACCTGTCCAATCTACTCGTCCCTTATTGTAATTACCAAAATCCATCTTAGGCTTAGTTTTAGGAGTAATATCCAAAAACTTAGCAATTGTAGCAAAGAATCCATCACCCTTTGCATATTCATGCATACGGCCAGCAATCTTCATCATACCATCTCTAAGAATAGAAACAGTTCTATCAAGTGCTTTACCAGTAGGACCGTTCTGAATCTTAGAAGTAAGAGACATAGTAAGAGCAGTAGCAATAGGAGATGCTAGACCACCACCCTTGATCAGCATATTGATCATATCAGGGCTTAGAACAGCTGCTAGAGAGTCTAGATCATATTCTTCCATAAATTTCTGAGTAGCAAACTTGCCCCATTCACCAAGGTCAGGAAGATCTCCTCCCATAACTTTTTCCCAAGGAGTTTGCTTTCTAGATCTAGCAGATTCAGTAGATTTAGGAGAAAATCTATCAGTAAGCAAATTCTTAATATCTTCTAGATATTTAGTCTGCTTAGCCATCTCTTCACTAGTCTGTTTGAAGAAAGTATCAGCGTTTAGTGCCAAACTATTAACAGGCTTAACAATATCAGTATGCAGATTAAGAATAGAAGAATTAATAACAGACAGAGAATTATTCATCATACCGAATAGTCTCTGATTATTGAGCATCATATTTCTACTATTCTTAGTAGCATTACCAGCAATTTTTCCAGCAACTGCTTCAGAAGTAATTAACTGATGATACGACAATTGATTTCCTAGACCATGAATGGCTCCAGTAATCTCAGAAGACTCACCACTCTCACTAGAAGATTCTTCTTTATTATCGTCATCGAAGTCAAAATCTTCATCATCAAAATCGAAGCCTGTCATACCCATTGATTCTGCAAAAGCACCAATGGCAGCATCTTCTCTTTCTGCATTATAGAACTTACCAGTTTTAAGGTCATCGAGAATATTTTTCTTGACATCTTTCAAAGAGTCAAGGTTTTCTTCACCGACCATTTTACCAAGTTCATTTCTAACAGTACCTTTGAAGTCTTTCACTGCATAATACATATCTTTTGCAGCAGATACATTATCAGAAATGTAATTGGTTAATGTAGGATTGACACCTTTGGCAGTCTCAGTAGCAACATACTTAATGGATTTCAATACATTCTTGGCGTATGTATTGGGATCCACAAAGCCAAATCGATTAGCCATATCTTACTCCTCCTTACATTAAAAGTATTATTCTAAAGTTCGATTTATACAAAAGAAGCGGGGAAGACTATTACAGCCTTCCCCAATTCTCTATTTATTTTAACCACTCAGGGCAAGGATTCAATGCCTTGATACCACCATGAGCGGGAATGAACGTATTTAGACGTTCACCATTTTCAGACTTAATAGGAATTTCAGTAGTACGGTCTTCAATGTTCTTCCACATTAGTTCAATGTTAGAAGTCTTTCTACCACCAAGAGGAAGTTTTCTACCAGTCTGAAGATAAGTTCCAGTAAATTCCTTAGACATATTTACCATGGCAGCGGCATCTGCACGAGTAAATTCATAAGCATTAACTAGTTCTGTTGCTTCCTTTACAGGAATATGAGTGGTAGCAGCTACTACATTGCTAACCACTTTACGAAGTTCACGAGAAGGATAGTATTCATCGATCTTACCACCCTTAGCATATACATCAACAGAATAGTTTGTATCATTCATCATTGCTTGCATGACAGTGATCTCATCTTTCTTAGAAGAAGAACATTGAGTAACACCATCTCTGACTTCTTTGATAATCTCATATGCACTTGTCATAATCGGTCATCTCTCTTTCTTTTTAATTTTATAGAATTCTTCTTATACTCCAAGATTCAAGACTCGAACTTGATAAATGTCCAATGCAATCTTAGTTAGGGAGATATGAGTTTGCTAGTGGATCGTAGTCCACAAATAATCCTCAGAAACCCATATCGGAAAACCACATCTTAATTTCGGGAATATAGAAGGATGCTTTATCTATATCCCTAGAAGGTCAACTGTCTTTTTCTCATACCTACAGCTCATCTGGATCGATGGTTTCCTACACGAAATCAAAGTCCTTAAATTTCGGCAATGTGCTAGATGATTTACACAAGGCCTACTATTGTTCTTTAATCTTGTGGCCAACTAATAACTCACGGGTAAAGTTTTGCATAACTAAACGCGCAAGTAGCCATCCTTAGAACAATCAAGAGTATCTAAATACATCAATATTCGGCAAACTGCCTAAACCATAGCTGGTAAGGAGTTATTCGTACCAAATATATTATTCCCCGCCTCGGTAGATACTTTCAAGACTTGACACGCTTTCCCGGTGCCCTTTATATGGGGCATATAGTAGATCACTATAACTAATATCCTAAAAAGTTGATCAGACTATCTAGGAAATTAATTAAAGATTTTATGGCGATACGCGTATCTATTCAATTACGAATCCCAAATTAGGGATCCTAATAATTGTCACTACGGTCCCCCAGATCCATCTATATGCGTATAAGCGTTAGGATAAAGGTAGTAGACTTTATCCCTGCAGAATCTTACTGCACCATCATTAGATATAATCTAATGAATCGAACCTCGCTTTGTAAACCTAAGAAGAAAGAAAAACTCAGGTTTACACTTCTTTTGATCTGCCCGTCCCCTCGATACACAAAAGAAGAAATAGGAATTAAATACAAGCCGAATATTTAATTCCTAATGGTGGGCCATGTAGGACTCGAACCTACGACCATCCGGTTATGAGCCAGAAGCTCTGACCAACTAAGCTAATAGCCCTTATGAGTAGAATTAGGGGAGATAATTCTACATGGTGCAGGAAAAGGGACTTGAACCCTCACTCCGAAGAACTAGATCCTAAGTCTAGCGTGTCTGCCATTCCACCATTCCTGCAAATATAAAAGAGCTAATAACTTAATTAGACTGATTCAAGTCCGTACTATTATGTATGTCTTGTAAAGTTTGATCATCTAAAAATGTAATAGCATTTACATTTTTAATCTTACCTTTAGAAGAAATAAAGTTATTAATTTCTTCAGGTGTAGATGAACAAAGAATTTTATAAAAATCAGATTTATCCATAATATTCCTCCTACAATATTTTGTAATATATTGTTTAGGAGGAATTAAAGTTTAAATATACAATATTTCGACAGGATAAGCAACTTTTACTGATTCAATACTTGTATAATTTTTATCGATACTATTATATATAGCGTTCATTACGCATCCAGAATATAAGTAGATTTTCGTAGTATTTATATATGCATAGCCATATTGAATAAAAATAAGTATATTTCCAACATGATCATCATCTTTAACTTTTCCAGGAAATACAGATACAACATATAAACCGTCAATATCAAAAGATCCATCATTATAAGACATAATAGATTTATGCTTTATAGAAGCGTCAGATTAATTTATTTTATATATAAAATATTGTAGCTGGAATTTTATTAATTATTTTAAAACCTTTAGATTCTCCAGCGGCATTCATATCTAAATAACTAAAGCAATATATTAAATATTCATGTTCATCTGTAGTGTATGTAAATCCTAACCAATATGGTGTATACATATACATTATAGATCTTGTATTAATATATCCTGAAAATGGTATTCCTAAAGTAAATACATATCCTTTATTTGCGTTGCTCTTATCTTCCAAATAATTCGTAAATGTAAGATTTACATCTACTTGCTTAATAGAAGCGTCAGATTATAAAAAAAATAAAAGGAGTGAAGATTTTACTCTTCACTCCTTCTAAATTATTTTTTAATAGGTATAGTCTTCAAGAACGTAGCTATACCCCATTGTCGTCATTTTCAATCATTTGATTAAATTGAAAAATCTCTTTTTCTTTGATCATCATTTCATTGATTGATAATGGATATCTCTTATTTGCACTGACATTCGTCACGTAAATAATTCCATTATCATCATCTTTATCCATATAAACCGAATACTTTGCTTTTGCATTGAACAAAGGCATATCGAAGTTACCGGCATACATTCGGTCCTTCATCCAGGCCCAACAGTACCGATAAATCTGGCGCATGGTTTTGCCAGACTTTGGTTTGCCGGTATCAAGCATATGAAATAATACATTAGCCCACTTATTACCCTTGCGGGTAAAACGTACACGGACATCATGTACGTTATGCTGTTCTTCCGCGATGGAAAGAGCATAGAAGCTCAATGCATCAACAGTGATGAATTTGCGGAAACGACGATTAACTTTACTAACCATAATAAATACCTCCTAGTACTATCTTTAAATAAAATATTCTTTCTAAGAAGGAATACATTTATCCTTCTTATCAATTTTATAATATATATGTAAAAATAAAGACTTTCAGAATATAAATGACGCTACTAATAATAATGAAATTAAAAGTAAATTAATTTCATTATTATTTGAAGGATATAGTGGACATAAAACTACTAGAACTTATGAATTTACAGAAGGTACTCCAATAGGATTTGCATATTTTTCTGACACTTATAAGCACGTAATTGAAGAAGGAAATAGTTCTGTATATATTCATTATACTCTTGGTAAATACTATATAAAATGCTATACAAAAGTACAGTATACTAATAATACATCAATCGATGTTATCGTACTATATGTTTAATTTTATCTTAATCTGACGCTTCTATTAAGATTAAAACACACGAAGTATCATTTACAATTATAGCAATGAGTGGGCATAAAAATACAAAATATTATGAGTTTAGAGAAGGCACTCCAATCGCATTTACATATACAGAGAGTTATACTTATACAATTATTAAAGAAAATAGTTATATATATATTGCTACTGTATATGGCACATGGTATATAGAATGTTATACAAAAGTACAGTATTCTAATGATACAACAATCAAAGTTATTGTATTTTATATTTAACAAGTATGACGCTTCTATGAAAACTGACACTTGTAAAGTTCCAGATAGTGTTCTGGGAAATACATCTATAGCTAGAAAATGTGTAGTGCAAGCAATACCAATAAAATATCCAACTTCTACTAAATATCTTGATTCTTATAGATTTCCTTTTATATACGTTGATGGGTATACAAGTTCAAATTACGATGATGAAAATAAAACATTCATCATAACAAGTTCTTCTATAGCATTATCAAAAGTTCCTGGATCTGCGGCTGATGGTAATACATATACTGATAAAAATAATCCTATTACATGTAGATATTGGTATATTGATATATAATGACGCTACTTATTGGCAAATATATGGAACAGAGATTGGTTCATTTGGCAGTGGTACAAATGAACTTTCTGGAACTTTGCCAACATCACAACTTAGTGATTATATAGTATTAGGAGCATTTATTTCTAATCAGAAAGATTGTATATTACTCTTTGATAGAAAAACTGCGCGTACTGATGAACAAACAGAATTCTTTTTTAAGATATATGCATTAGATTATAATGGAAGGTTTAATATAAAAACTATCAGCGGTAGTCTTACTGGATGTTTTATGTATTTGTATAGAGGAAACAAATTTAAATCATAATGACGCTTCTATTAAAATGAAACAAGGTAGAGTAAAAAATAAAGATTATTATTTTATCCTTGATACAGATATTTCTGTTTATAATGATGATATTATAGCTCACTATGCATATTGTAGTATCACTAGTAAAATGTATCTAACTTTTCTATCTACCGCTATTGAGTCATACCAAGATTCAAATAATAATTGGATAAATGGTAGAAGATTGCATATACTATGTATTGATACATCACGTCAAAGAATTATGCCCTTTAAATATGAATCTATAACCGAAGAAGTTATCATCAATATATTTTATATTAAAGGTAAAGCATAATGACGCTTCTATAAAATACAAAGATGTAAAAACAAATAATAGTGGACAATATTCTACATCAGATAATATATCTATATTAAATATAGTAAGCTTATCTAAAGCAGATATGTTTAATATTTTTAATTATTATGTATTCTATGCAATACATTATGAAGAGAAAGATAATATCACTACTGTTACTTGTTATAATATAACATCATGTGTTGATCATAAATCTCTAAATACTTATCTTGATAATAGAAGCGATAATACATCAATACTTGCATCTCAAAATATACCAAGCAAATCTATTGATATTAGACTATATTATATTTAACAAAAAAGAAAACCGGTAGAGATTTGATTCTCTACCGGTCTTTTAATTATCAATATAGTATTCAGAAATGCTAGCTACTACTATTGCGCATTTAGTATTAACCAGCTGCTTTAATAGCTTTCTGAATTCTATCAAACTTAGCGATCTCTTCTTGAGTATAATTCTCTCTACCAAGTCTTGCTAATGTATTAGCATTGATAAGGGTATCTCTTTGCATAGAAGCATTAGCGTTAAAATACCCATTATCTCTAGAAATATACATAGCATTTCTAGGATTGAATTTTTCCCAAGCAAGACGAATGAAAGTCTGATTCATCGGTACAAGGCAATAGATAACATCACCATCGAATGCCGAAATCGGTACGTTTAGAACGATATAAACTCTATTTATCAATTATTTTATATATGGTTGAGGAAGTTCTCCAAGTTTAGATATATGTCTATGATCAATGCCATATCTACTTGCTATATATGGTCTAATCTTTCCATCTACCAAATCACATACATATTTTGTTGTGACTCCATACATATGTGCAAGATCTTCAATTGCAGTGAAATTTTCACAATATCTATAATCAATAGCATTATTAAATAATGCATATGCTTCCTCATCAGTAAGTAATACTGAATCTTCATTCGAATTACACGATATAGGTCTTAATCCATTAATAATTGCTCTATGCGTATTTTCTTGAGGTGTAACCCATTCCAAATTCCAAATAGTATTATTTAATTTATTACCATCAATATGATCCACCTCATAATATTGGCAATTTGGAATAAATGCGAAATGTAATAATACAAGTCTAGCAATCTTACAACAAATATTAGTTCCATAAATGCTTCTAAGATTAATTTGCAAATATCCTTTAGCATTAGGAGTTGCTACTAATATTGTATTAGGCCCATGTCTAGTATTAGCGAAATTTGCACGAATTCTTCCAAAATTGCTAATAGAATATGCACCTGGAATAACTCCCGGAATATACAATGGTGATATATCAATCCACCATTCATCCTCATTTCCATATATAGAATCAAATTCTGGCATAATAAATGCCGGTTGAGTTGCAGGAATATTAGCATATGCTTCATCATATTTCTGAGCATATTTTGGATTAATAGCCATGAAATGTTTCACTCCTTTCAATTATAATAATGTAAGTATAAAAGAAAATTATAGGCCGATCATATCTTTATCCAATAAATTATATTGGATATGTATCGTTTCGATTTAAATGGACTTACCCGCTGCCTCGGTGCCATACCTCAAGAGACTTCTCAGATCTCCTCAGGCTCTACATAATGATCTGTGAGCACACCCGTTTCTGGGCTTCGCTGCTGATTATCAATTTTGCACTATTGTGTGCTGATCTTTAAGGAACAATTCTATAGTTTGCGCATCCTATAAAATAGCTTTTATTGCATCCAAGATCATCCTGTAAATTCTTTCTGACTTTCGTCTGCATTCACGCTTACCATTGCTAGTTACGTTGTAGCTTTACAGGCATTATGGTTTTCCAGCAATTAGATACATTAGCGACTCTAAATTACTTTAGAGAAGGGACTTCTGTGGTGACATTATTGTACCGATGAATACATAATGTAAATAGCACCACTGCTATTTAATCCGCAGCCAAAAATTTCAAGATCTGTAGAGGAACTGCTAGAGTATAGGTATTAGTAATTCCAACACAGAACATTTGCAGAATAGAGCCATAAGCAAGTGTAGGATTTCGGCCAATGATTACCGGTAATCCACGCATACCTTTATGCTTAAAATCATCAATGATAGATTGAATAATCGTATTGATCTTTTTATTAGGCTCAATAGTGGCTTTATACCAGATATCATGAGCTTCTGTAGGTGTCATCCCATGCATACGACAAAGAATATTTTTAATTCTCTGCTCAAGCATAACAGTCAGAGCAACTGCAGGCATAGTAATTTCATCAATACGAAGATTGGGATTTTGAACGATAACACAACGAGAAGAGAAGTTATACCGTCCACCGAGAAGACATCTAAAGTCACCTTTCTTACCAGCAAGGATATTAATTTGCTCTGAATAAATATCCATAAACTTCTTCTGAAGATTATAAAGCTGCTGGTTCTTGATCTTAGGTTCTCTCTGAATAGCAGTTTTATTCTTGTTGATAGAAGTTGCTAGTTTATTGATCATGGCATACATTGCATTTGTAGGCTCATATGTCATGTTATTTCCATCGATGTCAAAAGGACGAAGCAGTGTAGTGATAACAGGAAGAGATGATGAGAATACAGACTCTCTGGCTTCATAGATAGCATCATAATAACTTTTCTTATTAGGATACTTTTTGATATAATAATCCATAATCTCATCAAATCTTTCAGTGAATTCGATCATACCGATTCCAAAGAAAGGTTCATCTTTGAGCTTAGGATCATCTCTAGACATCGTATTGAGAACAAGTTGAGTATCTGTAACATCAAGAATATTCTCAAGTTTAGTACGCTTATTGCCTTGAATATAGATTCCTTTACCAAGAATAGATTCAATATAGATATAGAATGTAGGATGAATAAACTTATATGGCTTAGACAATTTAATCCAACCACAATATTTAAAGTTATCATCTACATATGTGCACAAGTGTCCACATTGAGGACAGCGAAGACCATAATTAATACGTCCTCTAAGTCCTCCTTCTTTACATCTACAACGATATCTATCCATAAAAGGATTGGTATCAGCAAGAGTCTGTCCAAACTTTGGAGAAAAGATACCATCTTCTGCACGAAGATCTTTCTTGATATTACGTCCTGCAGGTTCTACAATAAAACCATTGCCTTCACGAAGATCATCTTCACAAGCTTTATCATAATTAATGATCTCAAGCTTACCAGAAAATTCATACTTATCAGAATGAGGATAAGTTTTACTAGTAGACATAAGATCATCAAGATGAGGTTTAAGGAAATTAAATTCCTGTTGATGCCTCATCTGATATTCAATATTATAATCGTGGAGTTGTTTATAGTTACTAGTGTCAACATTATATTTCGTTTCCATTGAATGAAAATCCTCCTTAGTGTATTTATACTTTTGGAGATAATATATTATAAAATTACGGTGGTCTAATCATAAAATCACAACCTTTCTATCAATATTATAATATATCCTCAAAAGAAATTTTAAGAATTATTTGCTAATTCAATTAATTTCATTCTAATATCATAATCAGGATCATTAGGCTTAGGAGGTTTAGAATCATCTTTTAGAGGATATACTTTACCTTTGAATTGTTCATACTTAATTCCAACAGCATCAAGCATTCTAGTAGCTTCTCTAAAATCTGCCGTATCAGGATATTTATTAATGCTATAATAAATATTCTTTACTCCTACTTGAATAAGAGCTTTAGTACAGTTATGACAAGGAAACATAGTTACATAAAGAGTAGATCCTCTAAAAGCAGAAAGATCTCCACGGAAATTGAGAATAGCATTTTCTTCTGCATGCACTACATAAGGATACTTAGTATCTTCTTCGTTCTCTGCTTCTCTTGCCCAAGGAAATTCATCATCAGAAATTCCATTAGGAAATCCATTATAACCAATGCTAAGGATACGATCATTAGAAGATACAAATACTGCACCGACTTGAGAATTAGGATCTTTAGATCGCATTGCCGCCATTCGAGCAATGCCCATATACATATCTTCTTTAGAGATATAATTAGTGCGTTTATCTGACATAAAATAGCCTCCTTTAAATTTAGTAATTAATTGTCAAATGAAAAATTAAAAAATAATACTAGGTAAGGAATCTACTTCCTTACCTAGTATTTTAATATTTCATGGAGTTGCTAATTACATTACCTAATGTAAATGAACGGACGAAGACCAAGGGTATTATAACAGAGGTTCCAATCTGATTTACCAGAATTGGAAATACCGTAAACATAGTTGTTACCATAACTCTTACTGCATAGTCCACGCAGCCAAACCCAAGCATCAAAACTCCATGATTCATAATTGAATAATGGCAGTTTATAATTAGCTTCTCCATCATCATATCTATTAGTATTAGAAGCAAATGTGCCAGTTACCTGTCCTGTACTCATTAAAGTACAATATGCAGTAGTCCATTCATATGCAGATGCGCAATAACTAACATCTCTAGCAGTGCTCAGAAGAACATTACGTTGTACTAAATGATCTCCTAATACTTTCTTAAGATTATTAGCTACTGTAGGTAATATAGTCTTATTTATGGCAGATCCATTATATCCATTTGTAGTAGAGTTAGAATCCCATACACAAGTAATTAAACTCTTCTTAGGTATTAAACATATACCATATCCATTATCTTTAGTATTTCCATCAGATGCTCGATGATTATGCTCCATATCAAAGCCAGCAATAATCCATTCTTTGTTATAAGTACCATCTTTAATAGTTACATAAGATCCTATAGTAGCGCCATAATAACCACTGTTATGACAACAGTTATAAAGAAAATCATCTACATCTGTGGTATTATACCAAGTACCAAGATTTTGAGACTTATATCTAGTATTAGGAGTAGAAGTATCAACCGGAAGTTGTCCATTATCTCCTAGCATTTTAATAATAATACTTTTTATAGTCGTATCTGCAGAGAACTGTGATCTAGTAGGAATTCCTCCTACTGCATATCTAGTATTATAAATCTGAATTCCAAGTTTATCAGTAGCGTCATTATATTAATTATTTTATATAATAAACATGTGCTGTGAAATTATTCATTACAGTTTTATGCAGCTCTGTCTGAAATAAGCATAGATAAATGCTGGTATTGCTACTATAATTATACCATGTAAATATTGGGACAATTATGCTTTCTCCATCAGTAGCAGGAACTATACGATCTATAGTATATATAGATATCGGATAAATATTATTATATGTATTATATATCTTTTCAAAACCTATCGTAGCAATAAATGTAACACTATTGCAGGTAAAACTAAGATGTTTAATAGAAGCGTCAGTCTTATTAAATATAGATGATATTTGCATTGCATGAAGTATCACCAGAGTATGATGAACCATCTGTATAATGATTTATATCTACACATCTACAATATAATTTTCCGTCATTTTGATAAATATAGCTTATATCACAGTACATAATGCGTTCTAGCATATCATATCCAATCATAGTACCATCTATAGAATATCCGTCTTTAGGAATATAAATATTACTAAGCCTTTTAATAGAAGCGTCAGTCTTATTAAATATAGATGATATTTGCATGACATGATCTATGGCCAGATTCTGATGAACCATCGGTATAATAATTTATTTTTACCCATCTGCAATATATTTTCCATCATGCTGATAAATAAAATTTATATCATCAGTCATACTATTTAGCATATCAAATCCTATCAATGTACATTAAATTGTATATATTTCCTTTTATATTAAATATAGAAAGTTCTCCAAGTGAATTTGTATTTATATTTTGAATGAATATAGTTAAATGATTTTGCACGATAGTATTATATCCAGAATCGCTTGTATCAAGAAATCCTCCCAGATAAACACCATTTAGATAAAATCCTTTACTAGGTATAGTGGCATGATTAATTTCCTTAATAGAAGCGTCAGATTTATATATAATAAACTATAATTTTTCTAGCAAGTGCAACATGCGTATCCAGCATATATGAAAATATATAGTAGGTTCCATTTTGATACCATAGCTCAACAAATTCTGGTCCGTCAATATTAGGATCTTCTATATGAATTGCATTTATTGGAATTCCTAATGTAAATGGATAACCATCTCTTCCATTTAATTGAATGATAGTATGTTTAACAGAAGCGTCAGATTAATATTTTTTATAGATAGAATAAATCGCAATATATATTGGCAGATGATACTCCTATTATTTGTTGAGTATCAATTGTAATAGTAATTGTTTTATCATAAATATTGATACCAGTTATTTTTGGTTGAGTAGTAACTCCAAAAAATGTAATATTTCTAGGTATTACAGATACTATATTTTTATTATCTACAGTATATGATCCAGATTTAGATTGTTTTATGATAAATACTATTGAACTATATTTAAGAGAAGCGTCAGATTATTAAAATCTTATATTTAACTATATCTACGAATGCAAAAAGCTCTCCAATTTAAAGTCTCACCAGTGCAGAATTGCATAGTTTGATAAATCATATTACCTATTTTAAATGAGCCATCTTTGTATATGTATCCAGTCCATATATAATCATATGGAAAATCATCAGTTGGTTTATTATGTAAATATCCAGGTAAAATAAATCTACCAAGTGCATTTGATCTACATTCTAGAATATGATAATTATATAAGTCCATATAATCACCCGATAATTCATCAATTTCTCTACCATTTATAAGTATTAATGATGCATTAGTAGATGTAAAATTCTTCACTTTAATAGAAGCGTCAGATTATAAAAGAATCCCATAGGATATAAAAATCCTATGGGAATTTTATTTATAACATTTATGCAAATACTACAGTGGTACCAGATACGCTAACTCCAGTCTTTTTATCAAGAGCATCTTTCAAAATTTTACCCTGAGCAGCAGATAGGGACTGATCTGTTGATGTAGAAGTAAGGTTATTCTGAATTCCACGCCAAGTATTAGTATCAGTAAACTTAGCATCAGCAGGAACACTCTTAGCAATCGTGTATCCAATTGCTACAGGCTTACCACCACTGAAGTATACAGGTTGAGTAGTAGAACCAGCAGTTGCTGTATCCAGCTTTGCAGCGCTATTTGCAGATCCACCAGCACTTCCAGAACCTGCATAATTATGAGTATGAGAAGCAGCGGCATAATCTCCACTACTCTTAGTTACGATTGTACCAAATCTACCACGGTCACAATATTGCAAGTTAGACGAAGATCCAGAGTATGCACCATTCCAATATGCCATAAATGCCATATCAGGAACAAACCCTTGATCAGTACCAGCATCTTTCCATCCAGAAGATCCTACAGACGTCAGAGTTCTAGTAGACTTAGAACATGCATTACCAAGAGAATAACTACATGCAGTAGGAGTACCGCCGTTGATATAAACAGGCTTATTAGAAGCTCCTACAGTTCCAGTACCAATTTTACTAGCTGTAGAACAACTACCAGCAGAGTTTGCATAAGAGACAGTAGCATTATCAGATCCTGTTACAATAGAACTATATGCTTGATTATGTAGAGCTGTAGCAGCAGATGCAATATTAGCCCAACATTCACTAGAAGTTTTCTTATCAGATGCAGTAGTATCATTAGCTTCATTAGAATCAACTAGAGTCCAAGTTCTATTGATACCGCCTCTAGCATCAGAACCAATAGCTCTAATTACAGTACCACCATATCCACCAATCTTCAAGAATACATCAGCATATGTTTTACCATAAACATTGTATATACCAACTTGAACTTGATCTGCGGAAAATCCACTACGATATGCCCATCTTGCTTCAACAGCAGATACAGAATTAGAATTATTCGTTCTGAGTGTAATTCTAATGATACCAAATCCACCACCTTGATATCCCTGGGTAATATACAACGTAATAGATTTATCTGTATATGCACTAGTTTGAGTATCAAGTTTAGCAATTCTATGCCAAGGATAATTAGAAGTATTACCACCAGTTGCTTTACAAGCATAATATCCAATATTAGCTGTACTATTACCAGATCCATCATATGTAAAACTAATAGGAATATCTACACCACCAGAAACAGTTCTAGCAGCAACTAGTTTATTTGCACTATTTGCTGCACCACCTGCAGACGATGAACCAGCATAGTTGTGGCTATGGTTTGCAGTAGCATAAGAACCTTTAGCCTGCCAAGTACTATTTCCCTTGCTCTTAATATATTCCCAAAGAGCACTCATAGGTCTCCGGTAATAAGATGTTGTAGTGGTGCCCCCCCTACATACTGTGAAACATAATAATCAGCATCACTAGGAGTAGAAGATCCAATAGAAAGTCCATTGATCATAGCACTCAAATCATGACTATGATTAGATGGTGCTTTACTATCAATAGCTTTCTTAATAGTATTAGATGTAGTAAATCCACTACCAATAATATTATATAAGAATCTTATATTCTTTATCATCTGAGTAATCTTAGTAAAGATACTCTTATTTGTTTCAGTAGCGGCTAGAGCATCAACATTGGTCCAAGAAGTCGCACTTCCTTGGGTGACATCACTAGACTCAAATTTATTATTAGCAGTGGTTGTATCCAATGTACCGTTTGGAGATGGTGAAATATCATATATGTCTGTTTTGACCTTCACCTTATTAACACTGGCCATAATATAATAATCCTCCTTATAATTATATAATGAATTATTATAAAGTTAAAATTTAATATACTTTTTCTTTCAAAAAAAAAATAAAAGGAGTGAAGATTTTACTCTTCACCCCTTCTAAATTATTTCTTATATTCCATTTCGTAGAAACTCAAATCATACGGATATGGAACTTTTGGTTTACGATCTTTATCACAACATCCACAGGATTTAGATTTTCCATTTAATACTGTAGATAATCTAGGGATAATGAAATTTCCACAATCACACTGACAAATTACTCGCTGATACAAGCTTGGCTTATCAATGATTATATCTTCTGGATCATAGATGTATGCTGCTTTGATTATAGTAAGTTTCCCATGACGCTCACCTTTATAAACTTTATCAACAGCAGACGGAGTAGATTTCTGATATTTCCTACCACAGTTTTTGCAAGTAGTTCTCTGTAATTTATCACTTGTTAATTTTGTGGATACATATCCTCCACAATCGCATTGACATATCACGTTAAAATGAGAAATTGTATGATTATATCCACTGATTACAGGGACTGCTTGTACGATCCTAAGCTTTCCATACTTCCTTCCAATCAATTTAGGTGTATATTCTTTTGCATAACAGTATACACATTCACCATATTTTCTATTCCATGCAAAGACTACATCTTTACAATCAGTATATGTATTACCGCATTTAATGCATTTAAATATGCACTTATCAAGATCTTCTGTAACATTGATAAGTTTAAGTCTTGAAATGCGACGTTCAAGATCCATCTTACATTGAATTCCCATTAATTCATCACACTTAGCACAATTAGGATATACAGATAGTGCATTATTCAGTGTAATATGATTAACTTCACCACAAGAATGAACTGTATAAACATATGTGGTATTCATCAATCTAATGATGTTGTCACTAGTAAATTCACATTCTACCTTATCATATCTCCTATCATCACTAGATAGATTTCCAACAATCTGGCACCATCCGAATGCCTGATGATCTTGAGCCCAGATATAGCCTATATACTCATTGGGATCAAATACATTGTCGCATTCTTCTTTAATGATGAATATATTAGACTTGCTAGCTTCAAGCATAGTATCGAATACCTCATCAGTGCTACCAAATACATCAGAATCGTATGCGCCATTATAGAGATTGATATATTTATCACTTGTAATAAAGCAATGTCCTTTTGCTTTTACGGTAAATATCATTTCTCCATTTAAACCAACTCCAATGAATGTAGCATGTGGAAAAGACCTATAGATGCTTTCCATATACTCGATAACCTTTTTCTTGTCAATCATTTTAACTACTCCTTTTTTAAATTATATGATAGGACAATTTCTTCCTACCATAATTATAATATATATTCATTTCATATTAAAAGTAAATATCTCTATTAAAAGCTTCCTTAAAACTTGCTTTAACTTTACTGCTATTCACATTACAATAAATCATAGTAGTCTCTAATTTGGCATGTCCGAGAACTTCTTTAATCTGTTCCACAGGCATTCCTCTATCCATTAGATGAGTTGCACAAGTTCTACGGAATCGGTGAGGATGTACATTCTCTACTCCAGCTCTATCACCAATATCCTTAAGAATTAATTCTGCACCTCTTGGAGTCAATCTATGGCCATTTGAAAGATGTGTGAATAAGGGTTGATCTGGTTGAGCATAACGTTCTTCTAAGTATTCTTGTAAATATTTCATACAATTATTACTTAGATAAACAACTCTCTCCTTATGACCTTTACCAAATACTATAACTTCACCTTCATTGAAGTTAATGTCTTTTACATTAAGACCAATAACTTCAGCAAGTCTAGTTCCAGTAGAATATAGAAATTCAACAAATGCTTTATCTCTTTTATTAGTGCATTCTGCTCTAAGAGCATCCATCTCAGCATTAGAGAAAGCTTTCTTGATTTTCTTTTCGCACAATACTCTTTCAATTTTATTAGTAGGATTCTTCTCAATGAATTCTTCATTTACAAGAAATTCATAAAAAGAACTAATAGCTCTAATCTTAGTCTGTAATGTAGCAGCTTGAAGATTTCTTGCTTTAACCATATAAGCAAGATAATCCTTCATATCAGCAGTAGTAATGTCTAAGTAACTCTTTCCATTATAATACTTAGCCATTGCTCTAACTTCTGTTACATATCCAGTCAAAGAAGATGGTTTTAATCCTACTAAACTTTTCTGTTGTATGAAGCGTTCTATCAACTCTTCATTTGGTAGAGCGGTTCTAGATGTTCTTAGAATTGTATCCAGAACGTTCTTCAATTTAGCTAGTTGAATTTCATTTAGTTCTGGTCCCATCAATTTTAGGATCATCTCTATATTAGTCATCTCTATATCTCCAATCACAATTAATGTACATTAAGGAGGACTTTTCAAATGGAAAAGCTAGTTCTATCTAACGGTGCTGAGTATCGTCTGGTTACTGATGGTGTAAATGAGTACAATGGTGTCCTGAACCTGAAGGTTCGTCCGATGGAAGGTGCTACCAAGACTGCTGAAGAGGTCCTGGCAGACTTCACTGGTAATGATACCATTACTGCTAAGATTGATGATACTGCTATTCGTGTCTTCACCAATTTCACCAAGGTTAAGGATGTTAGACTGGTTCCTAACTACGTCGTTAACACCAAGTATGTTTGCCCCGAGTGCAATGAGCCTGTAGAGAGTACTGCTACTACTTGTACGAAGTGCAATGCTACTTTCGAAGCTCCTAAGATTGCTGAGGAGACCGATACCATCTTCATTCTGAATGTCACTACACCTGATGTCAATGACCGTCTGAATGATGTTGAGAGTGCTATCACTGAGATTGGTGCTTCTCTGCTTGCTATGGGTGGAGACGATACTGACTCCTCTGATGGTAATGACACAGCACCTGAATCCAATGTTGTTGCTGATTAATTAAAATTAGGAGGTAAATGACAATGTATAAGTTTGTCGTTCGTATGTGGAAGAATCATATGATTGATGAAAAGGGTGTCGACAATGCTGTGAAGAAGCATTGGATCACTGCTAAGCAGGCAGAAGATATCAAGAAGATGCCTCGCTAATTTTCATTAGATAAAAAATAATGGGTAAGGGAGTTAATCCCTTACCCATTTAATTTATCAAACAATAGAAGCTCTAATTACAACATCAGTTTTATTCTGTGTTACCTTAATACCCTTGCTTACAGAACTCATCATCTGTATCTGAGAAATCGGCAGACTTATATTGGATCCTGTGGTAATAATATTAAGTGTATTATTATCAGAAGCTCCAAAGATAGTTTTAATTCTATCTCCTCTTCCAAGATCAATAACTCTACTACCAGCTTTATTTCTTTGACTTCTCTCAAAACCAGCAACAGAGAATTTATTTACCTTACCAGATTCTGTCAACACAATGACATACTTAGTAGGATTCTTATGGTCAGTATAAATAATACTCATACCTTCCATAGGCCCATGCTGACCTCCCATACCAAGTGTACCAATCGTATTTCTCTTAAGCAATGCGATATCAGTAGAAGCAATTCGCAATGCTTTAGAATCACTATACAGAATCAGATCCATATTATCAGATACAAGTTGAGTATCAACAATGTCATCATCCTGATTGATCTTAGAATAGATGATACCAGAAGGAGGAACATTGATGAAATCCTGAATATCAAGTTTCTTAATGGTATTATTCTTAGACAAGATTGCCACATACACTTTCTGCTTTAAAGCTGCAAGTTTAGTAACCATAGGCTCATAAATTACAGAAATAATATCTGCAGTAAGTCCTTTAATAACACCCTTAACATCGATACCAGGCTCATTCTTAGCCATAATGGGAATTCTGTGAATCGGAAGCTTGAATACTCTACCCTTATTATCAAAGAGAAGTACATTCTCCAGATTACTTACTGTCAATACAAACTTAGGTCTATCTCCCTTGATTACATTAACATTCTCATTTTCACCAATCTTACGGATATAGTTATTCTCAGTGATAATGATCTTGAATGTACCTTCAGGGATATTGCCCAAATTACTAACCTTAATAACCTTACAGATTCTAGGGGTAGCATACTTATTACGAAGCATGATCAATTCATTTTTGACATCTTCCTTAATAAGTTTATCATTAGCAATTCTTCCTTCAAGCCAAGATTCTTCTTTACTTAGCTTATTAAACTCCTCCTTGTATCTATCAAGATATCCTCTAGACAACTGTTTGATCTGAGCATTGATAATATAAGATGCCTGAATATCAGTCAATCTATATTTACTAATCAAAAGCTCAATCAATTCATTATCAGAACTAGTCTTTCCTTTCTTAATAAGATTAATAATCTTATCAATATCAGGAGATCCTACAATCTTGATAAATGCATCAAGTTTATGAAGCTTTGTAGATACTACATAATGTCTTGCAGAATATTCCTTGATCTTATTATCAGTAGCAAATTTGATAAACAATTCAAGGTAAGCTTTATAAGACAATCTTACAAGCTCAGTACCATAAACTGCTTCAAAATTAACTCTGAAAGATTGTTCACAAGGAGTATACTTATACAAAGCTTCTTTAATAAAGTTTACATCAGTACCCTTCTTTAACTTGATTACGATTCGTACACCATAGTCATTTTTAGACTCATCATTGACATCAATAATCTGAGGGAATTTACCAGCAGCAATTCCTTCATCGATTTTATTGACTACATTGTTGGTACCATACATCGGAAGAGAAGTAATTGTAATATAAGGATAATCATTCTTATCATGAGATACACTCATAGTTGCTCTTGCACGATAAGACCCATAACCTTTATTACAGATATTCTTCCAATCAGTATCGATAATATCACAAGGAAGACAATGATCTGGAATTAGAACTACTTCTGCATTCGGATCATCAATCAATCTCAGTGTTGCATCAATAACTTCTCCCATATTATGAGAAGGAAGATCTGCTTTAATGCCAGTACCAATACCACCAAGAATACCGTTGATCAGAAGAAGTGGAACTTTAACAGGAAGATATTGAGGTTCCATATGCTTGTTATCATATGTGGGATTCCAATCAACGACTTCATTGTTATAATACAATGCTCCACATACACATTCAAGTCCAAAAGGACTTAAACAACATTCTGTATATCTTTGTGCGGATGCTACTTCACCAGATACAGTACCAAAAGAGCCTTGCCCAATCATCATTGGCTGCTTAATTTCAAACCAGTTTACCATGGTTTTAAATGTAGGATAGGTACCACTATGGGGATGATACTTCTTCATAACAGTACCTTCTACAGCAGCAGATTTAACCTGAGTAGCAGGGCTTACTGCTTTCTCATCATTCATTAGAGTATACAGAATACGTCTTGCAACAGGCTTCAATCCATCTCGAACATCAGGCAATGCACGAACTAGGTTTGTAGCAATAGTGTATAGAGCAAGATCTTCGATATATTGTTTATGAGCTGTATTTTGACGAATCACTTCGGCCATTTATTTTTACACCTGACTTTCAATATATTCACTTTTACTATTTGAGCACTTAACGATCTTGTTATCTCCAGTGTTATTTTTAATCCATTCAGATTCTGCTTTGTTATGATAGATAAAAATACAATCATTAGCATAGGTTCTATCCATGCAACGATTGAAGAAGACATGATCAAAATTAGCGTTATAAAGAATTCCCTGCTGATTCTTGATCATTTCTTTACCTTCTGCTACAGAACCATGCGCTGCCATAGGGCAGATAGTACCTGCTTGAGCAAATAGCAATACATTTCTATCATCATAAAGTTTAGTAAGATCTTTAAGCGTATCAATAGTACTAAATCCATTATTAGGTCTAATATTCAAAATCCAATGAACTTCACCAAAATTCACAAGATTATAATAAAGATCACTAATACAGGATCTAAGATAAGGTTCATTGGGATTGGAATACATAGCAACACTTACTTTGCCACTATTAACAGTGATCCATTGAGTATTATTCATCATGGCTTGTCCTCCTGGTAAATTTTGCATTCATAGTTTTCATAAATTCATTAGTATTACCAATATTCAAAGTAGTTCCTTCAACTTTTTTATTTCCACTTACAACAACAGTTCCGCTAGATTTAGATTCTTCACATGAAGAATCAATTCCTTTACGGTAATTAAGCATATTCGTAAACATTTCAGAATATAAATATGCATTATCAATCTCAAACTTAGTCACAAATGTGCCATCCATCTTAATCTCTCCACAAAGAGATTTACCTTTAAGATGAACAGATCTAAATGCAAAGTCAAATGATTCTTCTTTAGTATCCTGATCAAGAATTTTATCAGAATATTCTGCATCGCAAATTCTATTAATCTCAATAGAATAATTTTCATGAAGAAGAGCTGCTAATTGAGTTTTGATAAATGCTACTACTGCAGCATATTCAAGATTAAGTTTAAAATTCAAATCATAATCATCATAGACATCTTCTGTCATAATCGATGTAGGTGTTTTACCTAAAGAATAATTCATATATTCTATGAACATAATCATCTTCTCCTTAAATAAAATAATAAGAGACTAGTAAATTGGTGCTTACTAGTCTCTTATATTATTACAATCCGATCAATGCACTGCGATCAACAACACCAGTTTCTTGAAGAATCATATGCTTATTTGAATCATACTGACGAATGATCTTAGTGGTCTCATTGATATCATCAACAGTGTACTGGATTAGTGTACGCGTATTAGGATTCATGGTAGATTCAGCCAACTGATCAGCATTCATCTCGCCCAATCCTTTAAAACGGTTTACACTACCAATGGTATTCATTGCCGTAGATACTAGATCATACAAACCAACTTTCTTACCATTAACAATGAATCTCATATGATTCTCATTCATTGCTTTCTTGATAGGATCAATCAGAGGTTTGCAATCCTCAATGAATCTATCGTTATAGAAGATTGTTTCAATTCTTCCGTTAATTAGACCTTTGATTCTGATAGTATTACCAATCTTAGTAATATTTTCATTTTCCATAAATCTAAATTCAGAAGTAATTCTCTTACGAAGGGTTTCAAATCTCTCCTTCTTAATATAGGAAGAAATGACAATTTCCAATAGAATAGGATTGATCTTATATCTTTCAGCAATAGTGGAGAAGTCATAAATATAATCAGAATTCTCAATTAAGATTCTGGTAAAGGTAGCAGAATCGATCGGCTTACCCTTAAGATCTGTAACAGAATTCTTCTTATAATACTCCTTCTGCATATATCTCACAAAGTCAACACGCTCTGCAAAATATTTCATGCGATTCTTCCCCATGGGAATTCCATATAGAGGAGGAACAGCCTTATATACTTTGCCAGCATCTACTAAGCCGGGGAACATCTTCAGGCACACAAGCAGAAGAAGATCTGCAATATGTGCACCATCATTATCCGCTATGATTGTTGCCTATACTTTCATATGGGATCAGACTATATGTTACTATGCTTAGATACTATACTTTTCTAAACCTAGAATGCTCTTTCCAGATACGTACTAATAGTATCCGTACTTTCCTTCACGGAAATAGTCGTTACAGGCTTCAACAATTATAATTGCTGATTCCCACGGTATTACCAAGCTATCCATCTGTTCTAATGGACCTTAGGCTTTCTTAGAGAGCTGCTTCGTCTATGGATATAAGTGTATATCTTCTCTCGACTTCATACACTAGTCTTATTCAGCTCTTACCGTTAGCTAATGAATTTAATCATTAACCCGCATAGTGAATGCGAAAAGCATTTTTGGACGCGGTTAGTTCATCCGTCATAAATATTACTTTCGATACCTTAAGTTTCGAGATATCGAAGTGCTTACCATACCCGGCTCCAAGAATTTGTGTAATTGCCATGACTTCATTATTCGCAGCAATTTTTTGAGGACTTGCTTGAAAAACATTTAGAATCTTACCTCGAATCGGAAAAATACCTTGAGTTTCAACATTGCGTGCAGATCTTGCAGATCCCAATGCAGAATCACCCTCAACAATAAAGAGTTCAATCTTATTAGGATCTTTTGTAGAAGGTTTAACATACTTTGCAGGTAGACCAGTAGTAGCACTAGTAGCATACTTTGCAGTAATCTTAACCTTCTCAGTATCTGCCTTGATTCTAGCAAGAGCAATATCTTTCAGGAACTTACAAACTTTCAGAAGATCTTGAGGCTTTGCTTTAGCCCATCCATCAAGACCATTCATAATAGTCTCTTTAGCAAAAGGCTTAAAGTCCTGATTAGATAAAACTTCTTTAGCTTGACCAGTGAATTGAGGTTCCAAATGCCAAGCAGAAATCATAATCTTAAGACCCATCTTAACGTCATTAGGAACAACTTTAATCTTATTCTTTTCTCGTTCCGTTAGATAAATCTTATTAATATAATTTCCAAACCAAGTAGCAATTCCATCGAGTGTACCAGTGACATGAGTATTCAATGCACTGCTGCTAGTAGGACACATATTAGCATATGCAGTTACATCCTCACCACCAAGATCTTGCTGATCAAATGTAAATGCACATTCAAGCTTCATATGGCCATTATCATTCTTAATGATAATAGGAGAAACCAGCATACTAGCGCACTTACCAAGAATATTAGTGGCAATACCATCTTCATTAACCATCTTCTCATGATAAGTTTTACCACGCTTATTGATAGAAGTATAGTCAATAGTAGCTCCAATAGGCAATAGAGACAGAGTATCTCTTACCAAGGTATATACCATAGAAGGTTCAACAGGAGTTTCACCCATAATGCTATGATCTGGAGTAAACTCAGTTCTAGTGCCTTGAAGCTTCTCAGGGTTTTTAATAATTTCTTCCTTCTTCAATACACCTTTCTTAAACAAAACATGTTTACATGTTCCATCGTATCTATAAGAACATACATCAAAGTATTCAGAAAGCGCATTAGTGGCTTTTGCACCGATGCCATTAATGCCAGCAGAATAATCTCCAGGTTTTTTCTCTTTAAAGTTCTTGCTGGTATGACCATCAGAAAATGCTTGCACAATTTTTTCATAAGGCACTCCAAGACCATTATCCATAACTACAAATTTATAGTCTCTTTCATCAAAGAGAACAGAAATATAGTTACAAGGAGATTTATCATAAAGCATCTGATCAACAGAGTTTTGGAAGATCTCTCTAAACATATTAATTGTTCCCTGAAATCCTACGGGACCAATATACATGCCTGGTAATTTTCTAATAGCATTAATGGTACCTTCAATGTGGGTAATATCATCTTTGTAGGTATTAATGTTTTTAATTTGCTCAGCAGTAAGTTTTACCATTAATTATTATCTCCTCTCGTTTCTTTTGCAATAATATCTAGCATTTTACTATATTCCTCATATGTCAATATTAACCTTGGAACATGAGTAAGAATATATACAGATTTTTCCATAAATTGCATCCTCACTTTCTTTTCCCTATTTATGTGTACTTGTTCATTGAAACTTTAATTTTCCTTTATATGAAAATAATCCATTCTATGAAATCCAAAACTGGATTATTGTGGTGTTCTAATTTATATTATTTACCAATATTAAAAATAATAAATATTAGGGTGGAGGATCACTCCTCCACCCCAACATTTATTGACGACGATTGTTGCTAGGAAATTAACTTATTGAATTACTTGGTGAATGCAGGAACCTGAACAGGAGCAGCATCATTAGAAGCTGCAGGCTGTGCAGGAGCAGCGGGAGCTGCAGGTGCCTGAGGAGCAGGCTGTGCATTCTGAGGCTGAATCGGCATGTTGCTATTAACAGTAGGCTGTGCAGCAGCACCACGAGGATCCATGACAAAGCCACTGTAGTTAGGCTGATAGCCATTCTGAACAACCTGAGTCTGTGCAGGCTGACCATACAGAGGATTACCATAGACCATACCATTCTGCTGGACAGGCTGATTGGGTACACCGTACTGAGGATTAACCTGAGGGTTATATCCAACAGGTGCGCCCATCGGCGGCTGACCGTACTGAGAATAGCCACCCATCGGAACTCCATAGCCATAGCCAGGAATCGGAGTACCAGTCAGGCTAGCATACATCATATACGGATTATTAGCACCCATCTGATTGCTCATAACGCCGTTATTGACATTTGCATAGCGGTTCAGATCAGTGCAAGCCAGCTCATACATCTTAGGTACCTTTTCGATAAAGGGGTACATCTGGAAGTAGGTACGAGCTGCTTCTGCAGGCAGAGATCTGTACTGAATCTTGATCAGGTTGATCAGATCAAGGAAACGATCGGTGATCATCTTAGCATCTTCATTGGACATGGGGGTAGGGTCGAACGTAGTATGGCAGCGCTGGCATGTCCAAGTGCCATCAGGATTCTGAGTGACAGCAGGATCACCATTCTTCCAATAGTGATTGCAGATGCCACGTGCAATCTCAGCTTTTGAAACTGCGAGATTAAACTGGCTATCACCCTTCTGCATCAGGCTGTCCATATCAGGAGTCAGCCAATCCTCAGTACGAGGGATTGCATTCTGAGGCTGCATGGTCTGACCCATACCATTCATTGCCATGCCATTCGGATACATACCATTCATGTTAGTCATTGTTAGTTACTCCTTTGTTTTCTTAAATTTTTGCGCAAAAATTGAAGAACGACAAACATAAGCATGTGAGATTCTACTTATGTTCATTATTATAATATATGCCTAATTGCGATTTTAACAATCGAAAATTAGGTATAACTATAACCAGTACTTTAGTGTTGTAGTGGGTGTAGTTTTATACTTATTCTTTCATGATAGCATTTTTGACATTGTTAGGAACGCCCTTGATATCAGTAGACAAAATAGATCCTCTAAACTGTCCATACATAGTACCAGGTGCAGTGTTCTCATTATCAAGATATCCTCTAGCAGATGCAGCATTATAGATACTATCACTAGAGATCTCAGCAATAATATCATCCTTAGATTTGCTAGTTCCAACAGGAGTGAAATCAGCAAGTTGTGTTTCTACATCACCGGGTTTAGTTGTAATGAAAGATCTAATATAAGCAATGTTATCAAAACTACAATATGTGACTTTGAAAGGTGCCTGAGACTGATGGGTATTCATAACATCATATGATCCATCAGGAGTATTCTTCTTAACCTCAACAACACCATCGCCTTTTAGAAAAAGCCAATGACCTTCAATGTTACCACGCATACAAGCAGCAGAATCTCCAAGGTCAATTTCAAAAGGACGATCCTTATACTTTTCAAATAGATACAAGACATCTTCACGAGTCATTATAGTATTCTCCTTTACATTTTATTTTTTATAGAGCTTTCTATAATTGTTAAGATCATTAGTAAGATTGATAAGCAGCAATGCATTACCAGTATTCTTAACAGCTTTAAACTTGTTATAGAGAATAGAATAAATTGCAATATCTCTTTCACACATACTCATGGATCTTACAATATTTCTGATCATATTATCAGTAGTGCTAAGAAGGATAAATCTTTCATTATCGGATGTAGCAAACTGCATACGATTCAGGTAATCACTATAGAAATAATTCTGAGTATAGAGATTTGCACTATTAAGATTAATCTTATTAGCACAGAAATCAATAAGGGTATCGATAACAACATGATTGATGATATATTTACCATACTTAGAATAATCAACTTTACCAGCAATCATTTCATCAATGATGCGATCAGCGTTTCTACTAACCTCATCAATACTCATCTTATTGCCATTCAGAAAATCTTCACCGCGCTGATCAATCATACGGGAAAACCAGTTATTTACTTTTCGAGTAGGTAAAAAGCTTTCCGTAGGATTATTAATAAGTGAAGATTGTACAGGAACAGGATCCATCTTAGGTTCTACTTTAACAGTAGTAGGATCTTCAACAGGGCAGATACCAAACTTTTCAGTGATATCATTTACAACACCAGAGCAGCCAATGAAATTAGAAAAATCAGGATTAATAACTTCCTGATTTGCACTAATCTCATCTTTAGGCTGATCCGGAAGAATTGCCTTATCAAAGTTAAGTGTTTCAGAAGGACCAGACGTGTTAGGATCATCAACAGGAGTAATCTTCATCATACCTTCAGGAATATCGATATTTACTTCGATAGGCTTAGGTGTTGTACTATTGACGATATTCTGATAGACTGCATAGTTGGGTCCAAAATATCCATAACCGTTGTATCCATTGTTATAAAACATAATATAATCTCCTTTTCAAATTTATATTATAATATATCTTCGAGAATAGTTTTATCTCCTACTTGTTCAGATGGATCAAATTCATTGATATCAAATCCAACTCCATCATCAAGTACTTTATGATCTTCAAACATAACTTTCATAAATCTAAAGACAGTAATTGGTTTAGATTTAGGAATTACATTAGGCTTGAGTTGGTTCTCATCTTGATCACAAGAGATAATGAAAGATAGATTAGGATCTATAGCTTCACCCATGATTAACGTTTTAAGATAATCATAAGTATTCTGTCTTCCCTTACTGATACTCCAATCTCTTGAAGTATCAATATCATAGGTAGTAAGAAGTAAAATATAGATCTTTTCTTCAGGATCGTCATCTAATGTGATAGCTGGAATAGCCATTGCTAAACTATCACCAGTTTCACTTTCGATATCAGAAATTATTCTCTGTACGTCTGGATCTGTCATTGCATCATAGTGTTGCATATTTTAATCTCCTCATCTTTATATTCATTATTGAATTCATCTTCGTCTAATGGAATAAATCCATTATATAAACAAGATCTAATTACCAAAGAATTTAATGCTTCAGCTTTCTTATTCTTAGGAGCATCAATACCAATATCAACTCCAATCATAGGAAGTCTATCAATCAATTTGTATCCTTTGATTTCATTATATCTTACATTCATCGTACGATTACCGAAGATAAATTTTACAAATTTTTTATCATTCTTTTTAGACTGGTAAGCATACATCAAAACTCCAGAAATGTTGGAGCTTAATCTATAACTTTTATACCCAGATCTATATTGAAGATTCATCCACAAACCTCCCATAGAATCTCTACAGAGATTACTAATCAATTCAGGATGAAGAACATTCCTTACATTTTCCAAAGAAGGAATTGCATTATATCCAAAAGGATTAAAAGTATACATATCGTCCATCTTAATATCTCCTTAGAATCCAGCTGACCAAAATTTAGGTCTATTAATTGCATAAAACATTTGTTGTTTAAATCTAGTGATTGCTGTATAATTCAAAGCTCTAGTAATGTTTGGTATATATTCTTCAATATAAGTACCACATTGATATTCAGAGCCTTGTGCCAAATGAACTGTAGATGCATAAGCATATTCGAATCTCTCACCTTCAAGAAACTGATCATCATCCAATTTTTTACGTTGCTTATAATCGGCATTAATATACTCATAATTTATATCAACATTTTCAAATGGATAAGGAATTAAATCGGGTAAGAAATTGATACTCAATGTTTTGCCATTATAATTACCAGGATCAGGCTGTCTAATAACTGTTCCAGTTAGTCCATTTACTAGAGGTATATTTTCAACAACTTTATCCCAATTATTATGCCTGCAAATTACTCGTTCTCCTACTGTAGGAAATCTTACTACCTTATGCAAAATTTCATGTCTTACAATATTATTTAGATCATCTTTTGTTTTATTTCTTGCGCATAAAACAATATGTGATCTAGATAAAATATCATTATTCAATTCATCTCTGAATATAACAAATGCAGAATTACCATACATTCCAGGAATAATAGGTTCTCCATTTCTTGCTCTACTAGCAAGATAAACAATTGGAGAATCTTCCGCTTGTCTCATTAATTCTGTAAGATGATAAATAATTCCATCTTGTAAGAATGCTGGATTACCATCAATAGGTGGTAGCTGTCCAGGATCACCAGCAGCAAGTACTTTAATATGAATATTATCCAACAGATTTTTTACCCATCTAGGTGCCATCCAAGCTTCATCAAGAACAATTAATTTAATTCTAGTATCTTTAAAACTCTTAGGCTTAAAATTCCATTTAGTCTTAACAGTATTAAATTTCTTATCATAAATCAATCGTCCATTGCTATCTCTTAGAGGAATTTTTTCTGGATCCATTAATCCTGCATGACAAGTACATGCATTAGCAAATCCTTTTGTTCTCATAATAGTACAAGCTTGACCAGTATATGCTATAGGGAGAATCTCTTCAGTTCTTAATCCAAGCCTTCTGATAATCTCTGCTATAACTACACTTTTACCAGTTCCAGCATATCCAGCAATAGAAAAATATTGTTCAGATGAATACTTGAACCAATATACTGCCTTTGTAGCAGCTTCTTCTTGTCCTTTATTTAAGATCATTCATTATTTCCCTCTTCATCTTGATCTATATCGTATTTAGTAAGATCGATATCATCAAAGGTACCATTGATCAAGAAAATAGATTCTAGATAACAAAGAATCTTATTCTTAAACCAATTACCTACCCATTTATCCCCATTACTAAATTTAATCTCTAGACGATACAGATGATTGTCATCATCTTTATCAAAGAAATATGTCAAAACTTCAGGAATGTTTTGCATATCTTCAGAACTATTATCATCAAGAAACTTACCAAACAATCTCTCAATGATTTTAGTACATTTAGGATCTAATGGATCAAGTTTTACATCATATTCAGATACATAAAGAGATTTGTTCACGTCATTATTTGCTTTAATAATCTTTCCCTCAAAACTGATAGGACTCTTAGTATCTTGATCAACCAATACGTTTGTATTAGGTTGAAGCTCCATACCAATAGCAATTAACAGCTTCTTTGTGATTTCGATGCTTTCGTTTCTATCGAACATAATATAACCTCCAAAAAATTTTAGTATGATCAACTTTTATATTGATCATTATTATAATATCTTCTCATGGGTGAATTTGGTATATTAAAACTCATATATAAAAGGAGTGAATATTATGAATGCCAATAACATGAATCCAGATTCTTATGCGAATAGTCCAGAATTGCTATATGGACCACATTATGCTATTCTGCAAGGAACAGTTACTTTTAATAATCCTAAAGGAAAATTCAAACTTGATTATGTAAATCCTAATGGAGAATCAAAGATCAAAGGTGGAGATACAATAGAACTTACAGTTCCTAAATTCTTCTTCTATATCATGCCACATGGAGATTATATTCCTGATGGCATTAAGACTACATTCATTCGTACGCCAGATGCTGTTGGTGGTATCATGACATGTGATCCTAAACAGTTAGTTTATAGAAGAGAATATACAGCAGGAACTAAATTTATTGTTGTAAATATGGGTGGCAATATTGATACTCCTAGAATTATAGGTATAGATGAGGGGTGATATTGAATGGCAGACATTGGATTTGCTGGTTCTGCAGATAAGACAACTACTGTTCAAGAATTCATAGCTATTAGAACTACAGATGATGTAACGTATTATAATTATTCTATCGTAGAATATTTGAATGGATTTGATATGTTCATTACAAATCTTTTATATGACTACGAAGATGAACTACAAAGTGTTACTACTTATATTAAACTTAGTCCTAGAGAAAAAGCAAAATATAAGTATAAGCCTTGGCTATTTGCTTATGATGTATACGGATCTACTGAAGCTCAATTTATCGTAATGATGCTAAATGGGATCATTGATCCAAAGGAATTTGATTTCGACAGGGTAAAAGTTATTAATCCTTCTAATCTATCTACAATATTAAATAGAATTCAAGCAGTCAATGAAGATTATTTGAATAAGAATAGAACCAAATTGAAAAATGATTTTAAAAATAATAATGGAAATGAAGTCTGGGCAGTATAAAAAATAAATTTAATGTAGTAGGATTTTGTTCCTACTACATTAAATTTTTGTTCGATCATCTCATTGCAAGAATTCCATCATGAATAACAGAACCATTATCGTCAATAAAAACTATAGCAGAGTTATCCCCCATAATTTTTCTATCAAGAAGATGCTGTTCCCATTCAGATATTCCTCTATTCATAATAAGAGTAGTCTCTACAGGAGTAGATTCTCTAAATGGAATAGCAGGGGCAGAAGGTTTACCAGATACGACAAAAGAATCCTGATTCTCATTTCTTGCTAAAAGAATATTAGTTACAGGTCTATATGCTACACCTACATCCTCTACTCTCTTACCAGGTTCATTATTAGTCTCACTGCCCATAACATTTTGTCCAAAAAGATCATCGTCATCAGAATGACTAATCCTCTTAGAAATTCTTGTTCTACTAACTTGATTCTCATCTTTAAGCTGTCTCTTAAATGAAGGTACTGTAGCATAAAGATCTTCAGTCAATTTAATATTATTCATGGGAAGATAAGGCTGATAAAACAGATCTAGAGTACATTTAGTTCTTGTTTTAATACATTTAAATCCCATGTAATTATTATCATGAGAATCAGATTCCTTATTAATGATAATACCAAGATCACAGTTATCAATCATCAAATAAGACTCTGATACATTAAAACTACCAAGAGATCTAATAAGATCTTTTTTATTAGCAGATGAAGAATCATCAAGAACTTTAGATGCATCTCTATTCAAATGAGAATCTGTAATAACTGGAATATTGGTTGCATTTGCAAATGCTTTAAATTCATTTACAATTTCGCCAAGATCCAATCTAAGATCATTTCGTCTATTGACTGGACGAATTCTCTTAATATGATCCTGGAAGATACAAATTGGTTCACGACCTGATTCTCTAAGCTTATCAGTCAATGTATACAGATAATCTGTATTCACAGATAGATTAGGCTTATAAATCATTACTAAATCAATAGGATCTGTATCCTTATCATATCCCAAACCATTCTGCCTAAAGATATTGATAGAATCTTCCAATGAGCAATCGTTTAAAGTTTTACCACCAGAAACCATGCTCATCATACGAGCAATATTTTCATCTTCAGAGTTTTCCATGGTAAGGAATACGATAGTAGGAATCTTTGTAGGATCATGTGGAATATAATCTTTATTATATTTCTTAATTTGCATTGCGAGATCAAGCATAGTAAATGATTTACCACCTGCTGCTTGTGCAAATAGAATATAAACACGAGTTGCTTGGAATCCTCCATCAAGCATCATATTCAATCCAGTAATTCCTGTTCTAAGAATTCTAGAAGGACTATTCTGTCTAGCATGCACATCAGACAATACACTTTCAAACTCATTAGGCATAAGTGTAAACATCTGAGACTGACTAATGGAATCATCCATCTTATTAAACTGCATGTTTAAGTCCGCAGTCATTTGTTGAATCTGATTAACTACATCAGATCTTCTAGCATAATTAGCGTTATGAAGATTACTAGCTAGACTTAAAATTTCATCATATCTGTCATCGACAAAATATGATTTCACTAATTCATTTGCTTGTTCATTAAGATAAGCAAGAACTTCATCAGAAATTTCTTCCATAGAAGATGTATCCAACAAAGATTTATCCATAATACCGCCATTGATATATTGGATAATCATATCTTTATTAGTTAGCTTCTTATCAATTCTTGCTTCAAGACCTCTCTTAATGAACTTGATACGATTGATTCTATCAATATCACTTCCATATTGATTTTCATCTACTCTATTGAATAATTCTCTAATCAGATTCAGATTGCTAATTCTGATATTCTGATTCATAGAAATTACATATCTACAGTAAAAGTCAAGAGTCTTTATATCAAATAGAGGTTTGATAGTCTCATCGCTTTTATCTTTCACTATGGAACGATTATTAACTTTTCTCACAATATTCATAGCGCATTCTCCGTTCCTCAATTATGATTAATAATGTGTGAGATTATTAATCAAAACTGAAGAAATTATAATCTATCGAATTCTCAAATATAAGTATGAATCACACTTGGATACATAGTTTGCCATTGCCTTCTAATTGCATTATTCTCATCACATTCAGGATAAGCTTTAGTACAATTAATAGCATTATTAAAATCTTGATCCATATTAATTCTACTGCGAAGAGTATAATCATCTACAATATCAGTAGCATCTACCCCTACTGGAACATTGAGTGGATAAATTTTAATATTAGTAGCTTTATATGTATTCGTCAAATAAGTTCTAAAACCGATTTGCCAAGTAGGAGAAAAATCATCAGGAATTCTGAGATAACCTAAAGTATGAGTTCCATTGGAACCATTGTCAAAATCTATTCCTACAATTCTCATACTTATTCTCCTTTAACCGAGAATGATAGCTACAATAGCTACAATAATAGAAGCAATAGCAATGATACTATTAAACTTAGATACTACTCTAAGAGCAGTAATTTGATTTTCGAGATTACCAATTTTATTATATGCTCTTTGAATATTACCATCTTGAATTTCAATAATATTAGAAACTCTATCAAGAAGTGCTTTAGTATCAGGGCTAGGCTGATTCATAAGTCTATTAAGAGCTTCAGGATTCATTCCATTATTGAATCCTCCATGACTCATAAGATTTCTGATTTCATCATTCGTTAGTGGCGCTCCTCCAGGATTTTCAGAATTGCTATTTGAATCTTCAGTTTCTCTATTTTCATTTTTTCCTTCATTATCTTCAGATGTAGAATCACTATTTCTAGTTTCATTTTCAACAAGTCCATTTTCATTGGAAGTATCGTTGTTAACCACCATACCATTTTCGTTATCATTCATAATCACTAATCTCCTTTTCTTCTTTATATTCTCTACTATTTAAAGCAAGATTATCAGAGCAATTATTAGATTTATTTTCAATAGATTCCCAATGTTTAATAGCATCCATAATACAATGCTTATCTATTTTAATATAAGCAACAATCCTACCAGTAAATATTGGAATATAGAGATAATTGTCATCATACTGTACATGCGCTTGAGGATATAAAGTTCCAGAACTATCTGCTTGTCTTATTGTTTCAGATGACGGATATGTATCAGGAGTTCCATAATAATTCATATTATCACTCTTTCTTTAAAATTTCTTCTAATTCTTCTACTGTAAGAAATTTTTCATCTTGCTTTAAATAGTTAACCCACATAACAAATTTTTGTTCGTCTGTAAGTCTCGTATCTAACAAAAATGCCACTTTTTCATTATCTTCTTTGATTTGCTGCTCTGCTTGTCTAGCAATCTCAATCTCTTGAGAATAAAAATCAAGAGTAACAGATTCATCTCCTCTAAATCCATCATTGATAGCCATTTTATTGGAACCAATAATAGGCTTAGTAAACTTAACTTTGATAAAATCTATTCCTTGAGTTTGCTTAAGATTCCTAATGTAGTTAATCGTTTCTATCGGATCATTTTTAATAATATCATCAAGATAAATGGTCTTATATATATCAGAGAAAATCTCTTGATAATCAAGATAATAATATCTTGTATTGATATTATAAGTCATCAAAATGAAACCTTTTTTATGATCGTCATCGAATCTCCATCTATATGGAGATCCACAATAATAGAAATGATCATCAAATACACCAGGTTTATGAACATGACCTGAAATAATAGGGCCTTTACAATTCAAAAAATCTTCAATATGAAAAAGTCTTCCATTACCAACATTATCTCCAAATACTGCTCCATGAATAGTACCATGCATAATACACAAATCATAAAATCCAGATCCAAAAAGCATATGCTGATAATATTCTTCAGGAATTCCATATAATTCAGGAATACAAAGAATTCGAGCATTCTTAACCATTTCAAATCTAATATTAGTCACTATTCTTACATCAACATCTTTTCTTTGCATATAGTGATAATAGATTTTTATTTGGTTAGCATCATGAGAAAGAGTTCCTTGTAAAAGAATTAAAGTAGCATTATGAGATTTACAAATTTCGACCAATCGTCCAATAAACATTGAAGCATATAAAGTTGCATCAGATGATGTTTGTACTTTATGATCAAATAAATCTCCATTAACACATACAAGATCTAATCTAGGCATAGCCTCGATTTTCTGAAGAAATTGATCTTCCAAGAAATTGTATTGTTTTAATGGATCCATTACAGGAAAATGTAAATCTGAAATATGAGCAGTAATTAGAGTTCCTTTATCGATTTCTGTTTTTAGGTTATACTGAGCAACTTCTTCTTCAATAGTCATTCTAATCTATCCTTTATCGAGTTTTTCTAATTTCTTTTCTAACAATATCAGAAATATGATTTCTGATATCAGGATCACTTTTAATGAGATCTGGTAAATATGCTTTAATAGCAATATCAAATGCATATTTAGGAATTGTATATTGCTTGAAGAAATGTCCACCAAATTGAGGAATAGGTATATTGATTATAAATTCATTAGGACCAATCATGTACGATACTCTAGGTTCATTTTCCATTTTATAGTCATTCCTTTCTTAAGATGATGAATCTCCATTATTACCACTGCTACTACTACCATGAGACTCTATAAATTTTGCAAGAGCTTCAATCAGCTTAGGACAAGATTCAAGATAAATAGGAAAATATGTATCAGCAATTGTTTTCATATCTTCTAATGTAATATGAAAATCCATTTGCATAAGTTTAGTGCTATCATATGATACTAGATGAACACCATCTTCTCTACATTCAATTTTTCCAGTAGTTTCAAATTTAATAATTTTAGGTTTCATAATTTCAATCCTTTCTCGGATTTATATTACTTTTTTAATTTACGTTTTGCTTCTTCTCTAAGAGTATAAAAAACAGCATTGAGTAATAATGCAGTAATACTTCCTAGAGCAATAGGAATAATAAACTTAGTAAACCAATTAGTCCAAGTTATATTACTGATCCTATCAATAGGTAGCTGTGATGCTTCAATCAATGCTAGATTTGCTTGAGCATATATACACAAAGGATATATTGCAATTCTAGCAAGATCATCAATGACATTAAAGAAATGTAAAATAGATATAAAAATAACAGAAACTATTGTAAGTATCTTAAACTTTGTCTTTGACTCTGTAAAAAGACAAATTGCTACAATTCCTGTACAAGTATACAGAGTAGTACCTACAATTAGTCTAAATAGACTAATATCAGTTGTAAGAATACCAGTTTTGAGTATTACAGAACCTACCCAGTAATCTTCTTTATTAAGAAAGCCACTAAAATAATTAATAGCTGGCATAACAATATAAACTATATTAAAGGATGCAATAATGTCTAGAGCAGATGTCAGAGGCTTATTGCTAGAAATACCTATGATAAGAAAAGCTATGAATGGAACCATCAATATAATTACTTCACACAGCATCATTACCACTGTTCTGCTTTGACAATTAGCTCTGAAAATAATATAATCTTTAGCATAATTATATATCATAGAGATTATATATCCAACAGAAAATAATGCTATACCAGCATAGAAATCATCATACGATCTTTTTGATTTACTATTCATTTTATGATTCTCCTTTGATTAAATTTCTATTTTGATCTAATAATCTTAAATATTCATCTATATTATCAGATCTCTCATAATTTTTAATTTGCATATATAGATTAGCGACAATTAATCTATGATCAAATGAACGATTAATAAAATTTTTATCGTTCATAATACTTTCTACTTCATTAGAAGCTTTATGCCAATCAATGGTAAAAGCTTCAGTATATTTAGGATTCCATTTCTTTTTAAAAGGTTTCATAATTTATCACCTCCTTCATATTTTTTAAAAAATAATAAAAAAGAATCAGATATTATTATCTTGAGATAATAATATAATATCTCCTTAGACTTTTAATATCTTTTAGCAAACTCAATTGCTTTTTCTTCTTCTGTCAATTTATTTTCATATAAGAAATCTCTTAGAGTATTAATAAGAATTTCTTTACATTTATTCTCTGCTCTTCTTTGAGAAGATTGTACAGTATCTGCAGATGAAAGTTGAATCAGATTTCTCCCTGTATTAATATCAAATATTGTAAAAGAAATATTAGTAGCAATGATTTCTATAATGATATTTGTATTTCTTTTTTCATCATAGAAATAAATAGGATAAAAATTCTTAGGATTATAGTTATTAGGATCATAACTAGGAATTGTTATATCTAACATATAATCTTTAAGATCTTTATAAAAAACAAAAAACATTCTTTCAAGATCATAAAGGTATTGAATATCCCATACGTCTTTATATACAATATCAGAAATAGCAGTGTTTAATTGCTTTTCTAATTCTTTTGCTTTCTTTTTTGATTTAAATCTAAACCATCCAAGAGGTTTTTCTAATTCTCTCTTTAATTCATGTAACGTATTACATGATTGAACAAGATTAATTAAATAAAAATTCATATGTTCTACTCCTTCCAAAATTGATATGATTATTAAAAGAGTTTTTTACATAATGAAAATATATCGAGGTATTACTACAGTAATACCTCGAATCTTTATTTTTTAATAATTTCTTGATATTGTATCATAGTATACATTCTCATTTTAAATGCTGTTAATAGAACCATAAAAGTTTGTTCACAATCATTGATATAATCTTTATCTCTTTCATTTGATAAATCGAACTCTTGAGTTTCATAGCAATGATTATTTTTATCTACTCTAAGAACCATTGCTTTACTAATATCAATTCCTCTTTCATTTCTCAATAGATATCTATAAGCAGCTAATTGTAATGAATATTTATAATTCATATGATTAGAAGTTTTAAAATCAATTAACCAATATTGATTATCTACTTTAAGAAGACAATCACATGTACCTCCAAAATATTCATTAATCATAGTTTCTTCTAGATATATAACATCTATTTTCTTATATTCAGTATGTATAAATTCCCACCATTGAATAAATCCATCTAAACATGATTCTACAGAATCTCTAATCTTCTGATTAGGAATTTGTAAATCAATATTTAAATCTACATTTCCTTTTCTTAAAAATTTCTCTATTGCTAAATGAGAATAAGTTCCTTTATCTTGAGCATCTTTCATAAATGCTTTATAAGATATTCTTTTCCATCCTAATCCATTAGCCCAATTCATTAGACTATCTTCATGTAGCATAGATGATAGAATCTCTGTAACTCTAGGAACTCTTTTATCATCAATCTCATAATTACTTTTAGTATTATTTCTAATTTCTATATCTTTAATTTTTTCTAATATTTCTCTTATTTGATTATTAGTAAAAATCATTTAAATAAATTCCTCTCTTGAATTAATTATTTTTTTATTTATCAGTTTTTCAAATTTTAAAAGGCGAAACCTTTTAAATTCCCCCATTGCGTTAGTATTTTAATATTGTAATGAGTGAATACATTTTACGTATGTGAAATGTATTCACAATACGGAATGATGTTAAATGTATTACGATATAGAGTAGGTTAAGACAAGTAGATATTATATTTCGGAAGTATATTTATTGAAACTATTTTAGAGATGATTAATGGTAATTTATGACATTAATGGTTAAGGTTAAGATGATTATGATTAATATGATTTATAGTAAGAAATACAGAACAGTCTTTTAATATTTTTTTTAATATTACAATATTAAAATACCCAATTGAAATTTTTTTTACTTAGTCAAAAAATTGGATATTTTTGACATTTTTTGAAAATAAAATCTCTATGGGAATAAAACCCATAGAGATTATTTAAAATTAATCTAGTTGATCAAGAGCATCATAGTCTACAAAGATACCATAAGATCTCTTATGCAGACGCTTCTTAGCAAGAATATCACGGAGTTCTTCATACTCAGCTTTGACTTCAATCCAATGATCAATATCGGAATCATCTTGATTTTCCCTGATGTAGTCAGCAAGAATAGTAAGTCTAGCATTAATCTGCTTAAGAGCATACATAACTTCTTGCTCACCTTCAGCATTCTTAGCACGAATCTGAAATTCGTAAAGATCATTTTCAAGATCTCTCAAACCAGTATATTTTAGATATGCTAGTAGTCCACCTTTTTCATTTAGTGCACTATTAACAGCTTCTGTTACATAAGCATCTGTATCAATTCTATTAAGAGAATTAATCATAGCATCAATTCTCTTAATATATAGATTAGAAGCAGTAATATCCTTAGCCTTTCTCAAAAGATGAAGAGCAGCAGGACGTTCATTGTTTACGTTAGAATAAAGTCTTAGTGACCAATTCAACATGGATAGATTCGGAGCTCTAGTAGCTTCATTTTCACATCCAGGAATTTCATTATAAAGCTTATCGATAGCAGACTTGAAAGACCCATACTCGAAGTCAAGGGATTCTAGATAAGCATCTTCATCGACATCATCAGGAAGATATAGGCAAGAAGTTATCTTACATAGAGCATCTGCAATGCCAAAAGCCAAAATAGTCTTATATTGAACAGAATCTCTAATAATAAGCTGAGTATTTTCATCACAGAAGAAATTATCAATATATTCTCTAATCACTTCACAAGGACGAGTACCACTGATTAGATGGAAAATATTGAATAGAAGAATCTGTGTAATCTCTTCATCTGTAAGGCCATAGTCAAACATCTTAGAATCAATCTCACACTTATATTCCTTAATGGTAACTTCATCACCAGTAATCAGAAAAGCATTAACATTAATATCTGCAAGAGTAGGTAGTACAATACATCCAAAAGGAAGTTTATCTACATTATTTGTGTAAATGACTTCTTTACACTTTCCGATAGGAAGAATATAGTTTAAATCTTGTCTAACAGATTCTACATCTTCTTTACTATTAACAAGATCACGGAGTTTGCCAATATCACTAATTAGATTCTCAATCTTAGCATCCATGAGTATTTTCTCCTTTATTCATTCTTAGTATAATTTGCAAAGAATGTTACATTACCAGTAGATCCAGAAGGAATATACTCAGGATCCCAATGATCAAATTTATATCCATCCTTTACAGGATTACCAGGATAATAATCTTCATCTTCAATAGTATAACAATCTTTAGCAAACATTAGAGATCCATCATCAAGCATATAATTAATATCATATGCAATAGGAATATAAATAAATGTATAAATGATATCTTTATTACTTATTTCAACAGATTCAGTTTCAGCAATATATCCAGAAACATTATTTGGATAAACAATATTTCCGGGACACTCACTAGAAATCCAATTCTTAAGCTCCTTACCAGAAGAAGACATGTATACAATATTTACATTCCATTTATACCAATCAGGAGTTCTTCCAGCGTTAAATGCACTTGTACCAATAAATGCATCTGTAATATCTTTGAACTTTCCTCCATGACCCCAATCATTCACTGCTTGAACATCGGAAAGTAAAGTACAATCTTTAAATAGACTATTTACATCTACATCTTCTCCGCATACAAAAGATTGTAAAGCAGAGATATCATATAGATTTGTCATACCTTCAAATGCATGACTCATATCTTTATTACAATGAATTGCATCAGTACAATAAATAGCAATAATGCCGTGAGTATAATATGCATAAATAGATGTGCGGGTACTAGAGATATCAAGATAGTCGGTAGTATTTCCAATAGAATCTACTAGATTAATACCAATAATATTCTCTAGACCATTTGCAAGCATATTAAATGCATTATTAATTTCCTTACCTGTAACAAGAATTGGAAGTTCTTTCCAAGTAGCATTAAAAGTAATATTTCCAATAGATCCAGAAGGAATAGACTTAGGCTCCCATCCATTGAAATAGAATCCTTCTTTTTCAGGAGCAGGAGGAGTATAATCTTCATCTTCAATGGTATAGGTTCTCTTAATATATTCTTCATCAAGGGAACCACCATCTAGATTATAGTCAACAGTATATTCTATTGGAGTATAAACAAATTGAAACTGCTGTCCATCTTTAGTAAGAACTTGTCCTTCAGGAGCAGTGTATCCAGGAATTTTCTTAGGAAGAATAATAGTATCTTTTTCTGCCATAGAGCAGAATTCACCAATAATCTTATTCATTATTAACCTCCAATAGATTCACCAGTAGAGGAAACACATGTAGCATAATAAGCAAGAGCAGTTTTACTATTATTATATTCAAACCAAGCAAATAAAGTCATATTACCATTAGGCTTATATTTGGTAGGATCTATAATAGTCGCAGCAATCTTACTAGTACTCCATCCCTTAAATGCAAATCTAGCATCTTTCCAAGAAGGATCAGCAATCTTACCGATCGTATCTCCATCTTTAATAAAGATATCTTTGGGAAGTACTAGGTCAGTAATTCCTTCTTCATTAGACTCAAAATTGATAGTAAAGTTATTACTACCAGTAAGATCTAGTTTGATATTATAAGTACCTTTATTATAGACTTTTAGTACATATACATCATATGCAATATAGCTGCCAGCAGTAGAATTCATTGCATATACGCGATCTTCGATTGTATATTCAATTGCTTTATTAGTGTCATTATTCTTAAAAGTCGCATTGTAGTTAATAGGTACATAAAAACAAGGATAATATCCTTCTGCGACATTCATTTTAACAACATCAGACTCTGTTGTTACATTTTGGCCAATCAATAGATAATTTTTAGATGTATCATAAGAATCAATAAGTCCATAATAAATATAGCTTGTTGTAGACTTACTACCACCATCTGCATCTTCAGCAGCTGTAATTACATAATACCAATGATTCTCTTCTCTGTCTTTTACAGGAGGAATAGTCTGTTCAGTTACAATATGGATGACTGCAGATCCATCTTGAATCTCTTTAATACTTTCTCTTATATTGCCTGTGATATTAATATATCCATTATCTTTTTTGATATATAGATCTTCGTTATCTATATCAACAACCAATTCATGATTTTGATGATTGTTTTTGTTTTTAAATTCATCAAGCACGATTGGAATTCTGGCAATATACTTGTCATTATCAGCCATGTGCTTAGCCTCCTTTTATAAAAAATAAGTAGCACCATTAATATTAAGTTTTGCAGAGCCAAATAAAAGGTGGAGAGGAGTTAATCCTCTCCACCAGTGTTTTACTCAGCAGCAGACTCTGCAACAACCTTCTGATCTTCATCGCTCAGAACATCTGCTCCGAGACCCAGATCACCCTGTTCGGTAATCACAGAATACTTTGCATCAGTAGACTTTTCAGGACACATAATATCTACCTCCCATTTATAGATTATAATAAAGTGAATAGTTTAACTTCTCACGATCTCATAAATCTTTTCAAGCTCAGATACATAATAACGAATTTGCTCAACAAGAGTTTCATTAATATCATTATTAAAGTCAATTGCCAGAGTAGAATAGTATAGCATCTTCTTGAAGATATCATCAACAAGTTTCTTACCATACTTATCCTTACCATACTTAGCAATCATCTTATTATAAGCTTGCTGGCACAGCTGTAGATATTGCATCTGAGTCTGGACAAGTTGATTCATATAAGCAGTATTGCTATAGATATTAGCAATATCTTCTTTATAAACCATCAGAACAGTTTCAAGTCTCTGATTCTTATAATCCTTACATAGAAGCACAGGCTTAGTGTGAGAAATATATTCATAGCTATGATATACATCTTCAACATCTTTCATCAGAGAATCATACATACCTTGGAAATCATGCTTCTTATCATCAGAAACATTATTGACATATTCCATAACCTTATCAATTTCATTGATAAAATATTCAGAGTTGTATGCAAGTAGATCAGGAGTGATCTTATACATCTTACGAGGATCTTTAGTATCCTTAAGAACAGCTGTCTTAGTAGTAGCATTAACCTTATCATTACGATGCTTAAAACGAGCCATCTTATCATTCTTGAGCATATCATCTACCTTAGCGTAGATATCATTAAGCTCTTTAGTTTGATCAAGAATTTTTTGCACATTAATACTGTACTTATTCTTGATATAAGCCATCATCATTGCAATAATGGCAGCAACTGTCATACCAGCAAAGAGAGCAACATCAGATTCTTGAAGATACTTTTTAGTATCTTCAGACTGACAAGCTTCCTTACATGCTTGAAGAATCATATCACATTGAGTACTGGTGAGACTATTCTCAACCATATACTCTTTCAGGGGCTCATTAGGCATACGGAATACCATTTATAATTCCTCCTTAAATTTAAAAGTGTTTAGTTCTATAAGAACTTTTCTTTTTAATCATTTGTCTGCATTTAGTGCAGACATCTTGAATATAATCAATCTTAAGTTGAGTTGTTAGACGGTCATACCTATCTTTAGCAGATTTCTTTTCTTCTTTTGCTTTAGAAAGTTCATCAATCTTTTTAGATAAAGTAGATTGAAGTCTATCGATATTATAATCAGAGACAGATAGACAAAAAGCATTATACTTTTTATCATACATAAGTTCGAGATCAGAAATGTCATCTCTTCGTTTATTGTATTCATCTACATTATCTCTAATTCCTTCTTGCAAATAGTCAAATCTCATAAGATATGACCTCCAATTAGTTATTAAGTTCTTCATATCTATCATCTATAGCACTAAACAGAGCATCATTATCTGTGTCCTGTTCTCGTCTATCTCCACCAAAGTTTTTGTAAAGTAGTGTATAGTAGATACGAATAATTCTCATAGAATCTTGATCCTTTGGGAAATTAATATAATCATCAATAAGCTTATTAAGTTTATTAAGCTCAGAGATAAGTTCTTTTTTAATCTTAGGATCAAGTCCTTCTTTAGCAATTTCTCGTTTTAGATAATCCACAGAAGTCTTAATACGAGCAAGATCTCCAGGATGTTCATCTTGAGCATTAAGTACATAACACAAGAAGTCGTTAAAATATAGGAGATATGCTTCTGTATATTCTATGAAAGGAGGAAATTGCTGTACTCCATAATATTCTCCATAAAGCTTATTAGTCATCTTCATAAGACATCTATGAAGTTCTTCTGCATATCCAAACATTGCAGCGAATGTATCAGCAAATTTTTCATTCGTATAATCATATCTAGATCTACGCATATTATCCTTCATAGATTCACTAAAGAATTGAGGCATTAGATCATGAAGATTTTTACGAATACTAATAATAGCAGAACTAAACTTACTTAATTCTTGGGATACACTATAAGTACTAACCTTTTCATTAGACTTAATTTTACTCATAATCATTTCATTGATCTTAGCTATAAGTAGATTAAGTCTACGAGCAGATGTATACTTACTATCTTTATTAGTAACAGCATCAAAGAAGCTATGACCAACTTCATGAAGCATAACAGCAATCAATTCTTCATCTGTATAAAAATCATCATCAATTAAGCCACTATTAATAGCCATAATAAAGCTAACACCAGGAAATACTTTCTTATATTTGAATCCATTAGCATCTGCAGTAATAGAATTGAAGATTCTTTTCTTTTCATCTTCAGTATAATAAGTATCTACAGGCCAAGCATACGCATTAGGAAGATGACTAGGTTGAATATAAAGAGCAAATGATTTGAAACCAAAAGTAGTCTCTGCAATTCTATTAAATTTTAGAACTTCAGGATCTAGATTTGTGTTACTAGTAACAGGTTTCATTTTAATTTTCTTTCTTAGTTTGGTAAATTGATCCTGAAGTGTTTTGATAGAATCTTTACCAAAATATACTTCATTAAGTATCATTTATCTCACCTCAAATTGAAATCATATCTATCATGATAGAAAAAGATATATCAAGGATAGTAGATATTATATAAGCAATAGCACTCATCTTATCAACAGTAGCTGGATCATCATTCAAATGTGCAATCTTTCTAAATTCTTCAGACATAAGAATTGATTGAACAGAAATCCTAATATTATCAAATGTAATACCGGCTACAGATTTAATTGCATTTGACTTATCTCCAGTTAGAAAAGCAATTCCTGCAAAATAAGATTCGAATATTGTAAGTACCTCTCTGTATTCTTTTTCAAATCCATATTTTACAGCAACAGACATACCGAGATTTCTATTAATAGGCCCAAGTACATATTTTACAATCGCATCAAATATTGCACCCAAACCTACTTTTTTGCAAACATAGCTAAGAGCAATTACAGTAAGATAAGTAGTTACATTATAAACACCACCTACCAAGAACATCGCTCTTACATAATTTATAGATTTAAATTTACCTCCAGAAGGCAGAAATCCACGTAAGTTAGACTTCTTATAAAGCTCTTCCATATTATCAGAAATAATCTCATAGAGCTTCTTTCTGACGCTTTCTGTTAGAGCTTTAGATCTAATAGCTTGATCAGCCATAAAAGAAGTAAATTGCTCTATAGATTTATCATGATCTATTTTCGTATGAAAGAAATCTACAAGAGCTTCATTGAAATATTGTTCAGATAGAAGCTCTTGAGAATATTCAATAGAATATATTGCCATATTAATATTCTCCTTAGCCACTCATCTTCAATTGAAGATTTTTATTTTTATCATAATTTACAAGAGGAGCGGTATTAAGATATGCTCTTGGATTACTTTTTAAATTAAATCTTAAGCAAATCTGACCACATGGATGAACTTTATCAGAATCATATTTCTTATAAAGTACAGCAGAGAGAACTAAATCATTCTTTACATCTTTAAAAGTCTTATATGAATCAAAGTCACTATTTTTAGATTTTAAGAATTTTTCAAAATACTTTTTAGCAGTAAAATCAATAATTTTATCCCAATTCTTTTCTGTTAAATTTATTGCCATTTGTATTTTATCATCATTTTCTTTTCCAATATGGTCAGGCTTACCATTAAAAGGTAAAAGAGATTTACCTTTTAATTTATGTGGATGAAACATATGATAATCTTCATTAAAATAATCTTCAGAGAATATAGCCATATATATCCTCCTTATAGAACCATTGATGCTAGACAAGCAGCAGAATTCCAAGAAACATGAATCAATGTACCAATAGTATATGCACATAGAGTTGCTTGGTCTTTTGCATCCTTAGTATCTTTGATATTAAACTTCTTTCTGAATTCTTCAGTAGAGAACATTTTGTTGATATATGTAGTAAAGTTATGCATACCAACTACTGCTCCTCTGAGAAGAATAGAGTCAATAATAGGAATACCAACAGCTGTCATTTGAACAACATAAGAAGTGAATTCGTAAGAGTTGAATACAATCATATATTCCTTCTCAAATCCACCTTTAACAGCAATAGATTTAGATGCTTCTTCAATGATAGGAGCACCGATAATAGCATAAATAGTTCCACCAACAGCAGGCATCAAAAGTGTAAGAACACTATTTACCAATACACTAATAGTAAGAACATAGATAAATAGCACTAGTGCATTCTGAGTATTTCTCTTATCTTTACATTTCTTAAGACCAGGATTTTGTGCAATAACAGCTGCATCAATATTATCTGCAAATTCCTGGAATAGATCAGAGACAATATTATGAATTTGCTTCTTAGTTTCAGGGGTAGCTCCATTTTTCTTAATGGTATTTGCTATTTCCTTAGAAGCTTTATTAATCATCTGAGAGCTGTTCTTAATACCAAGCTTGCTAAAGTCAGATTTAGGAGCAGCTGCTTCTATAATATAATCTTCTAGCAATGATCTATTAGAATTTAGATTATTGCAAATTCTTTGTACATCTTTTGCAGAAAGATAAAAGTCATTTTCATTAAAAGAACTAAGCTCATTACTAAAAGCTTCATTGACAATATTGAAACAGTTTCCAGAAGAAAATATTGCCATTTATCATACACCTCCATTAAAGTTTATTAGATTAATAAGATGTAAAATAAAAAGATCCATAGGATCTACTCCTATGGATCTCATTTTACTGAAAATTGGAGTTAAATCTCGTCTTCTTCAATAACCATCTGAACGCCAGCACTCTCCAGAGTAGCACGAATATCCGGATCAGTGTTACCATGGATCAGAACCTTCAGGTTAGCAGCAGAAATATCATCAGCCTCATGGCAAGCAATGATACCATTCAGAGTCTCAATAACAGACTCGCAATTCAGCTCTGCACACTTCTGGACATCCTCAACGTCAGTGAAGAACTCATCATCAGAGCGCTTTGCAACAACAACGTTGTTATAGTCACGCTTGACAGCATCAACAGGGTTGACAGTCTGAGGATCCTCAGCTACAGAGACCTCATTGTCATTCGGGCCAACCTGAACGTCAACAGTTACATCATCAACTTCACCCTCATGGACATAGCGAGTGCACTGAACACCATAACTCTCCAAGCCATTGACATACTTCATGGTGCTCTCATCGATAACAACATGAATGTTATCAGCAGCAACACCCTCATTGCAAGCAATGACATTGTTCAGAGTCTCCATCATATTGCAGCCTTCCAGCTTGGAGAAGTTAACAATATCCTTGCAATCAACAAAGTAACCTTCATTGGTCTTAGCAACAGGAATAGTGTTAGGATCAGACTTAGCACCAGAGACAGGATTCTCAATTGCATCGTCACCAAAAGATGCAGTAACCTCATGATCGGGACCGACTTGAACATCAATATCGTCTAGACCCATATCATCATTTTCGTCAAAGTAATCTAGCATAAAATATACCTTCCTTTGCAAAGAATTTAATATCCGGATATTTATAATCAACCAAATAGATCGAAACTAACATTAGATCTGTTAATTTCCATCTTGGTAGATTCACTCATATTATCATAATCAGAACGACGAATTGCTACTCTCATATTAGAAGGTTCAAGATCATCATGAGCCATCATAATATTATTCATAGCAGCTTCATACTTAGTTTCCTTACATGCATCCATATAGCACTTCAAATCATTATGATCGACATAATAATTATCACCATACTTTGCAATCATAACATTACGAGGATCCATACGAAGCTTATCAATAGCCTCAATAGGTGTATTAGCTTCAATCGGAGGATCGTCATCAGGAATAGATGTAGGAGTATCGCTCGAAACTCCATCTCCAGTAGGTTCTTCATCATCATGAAGAACTACCTTAATATCTGCATCCATGTTATCATTCTGTGTTCTTAGATCAACAGGATTTTGAAAATATACATGACAATCTCTAGGGATTTCACACTCTTCTAGAGTATAAGACATTTTATTCTTCCTCCTTTATCTTAGAATCATCAAGAAAATAAATTGCTTGAATCATCTGATTATCTTGATTCTGTGGTATCTGTTTTACTTCTTCCGCAGTAGGAAGAGTATACATATTATCTCTAATCATATCTATTCTATTAGACATTGATTGACTAAATTGATCAAGTTGAGGAACTTGATATGCACCTTCCGGATCTAAGTAAATATTAGACTGAGATAGTAGCATATTTTGTTCATCTGGATTAAATGATTTTTCATGAGCTTCTATTTCTTCAATAGTTTCTTTATCAGAAGGATCCATATATTGTCCATATTCTTGAATAAAGAGATCATATCTACCAAATACTTTAGATGGTGGAATAAACAAATATCCATTATGAACAAGCTCATGCTCTGTAGAAGAAAGAGGATATAATCCTACGATACATCTATAATGACAAGCCATTACTTCTTTAGCAACCATTTCGATAGAAAGATCCTCATGATTAGCAAGTCTTTTTTCATATACTATTCGTACAATATCTTCTAGTACAAATGGAGTATGATGAATTTCAATTTTCACATGCTTACTATCATTATTAGTAATATCAGGATTAAGTCCAGATCGATCCATTCCACAATATTCTTTAAGATATCTAACCATGGCTCTATATTCAAAAGAGCCACGAACTTCAGCTTTTATATCTTTGACATATCTACCAAAGTCTTTAGGATTAGAAAGATCATAATCTTCTTGATCATAATCAGGTAATTGACCAATGTGAAATGTTTTACCAGAGCTATCTCTAATATCATCAATTTTGATAAGATTAACAGGATTAATCATATGATAAATCCCCTCTCGATCATTATAATTTAGTTGATTTTGAATATAATTAATTCATGCTTTTAATTAGATATTATAAAAGTGAAGATCAATTGTATCTTCATAAAATCTTTATAAAAAGAAAGGATGCAGTATTATGGTATTTATTGCAACGACTGACAAAAAGGATTTTATCTATCAGATAATCAATGATGAGATTTGCGTTCCTTCTAAAGAGATGTGCAAAATTTTCAATGATGATTGGGCACATATCACATCGTATGAGATTTATAATCTCATCACACTATCCATGCATCCCATGGCGATTAAGATTAAGATGCTTACCAATTTGGCTAAATTCGTTAATGATGAATTCAGAGCTAAGATTAAGGCATATATCACATGCCGTAAGTATGAATATAATCTTATTAAAAAGAAATCTTCTTATGGTATGAAGTTTGTGTATAACGTCTATTCAATGAGTTATCATAAGCCTCATAGCAATCGATGCTTTGAAGAGATGAGCAATTTCCAAGGACAGTGTAATAGGTTTATTGGCACAGCCAATAGCGTTGATGCTGCCCGCAATATGATCATCCTTGACCACGAAACTTATCTAGCAGATGAAGAAGAAACGCATGATCCTTACTATAATCTGTATTATATGGTCTCTAAGACATTGTTATTCGATGAGAAGTGCGATGACCTTGATTGCTCTTATGGAGATCTTTACTTCGATAAAGATGGTAATATGGTTGACATCTTCATTTATGATTTCAGAATTGATGCAGATGAAGATAAATATCCTATCGAACTCGATGATCATGCTATCAATGATGATGGAGTTCGTAAGATCAACGGTATCGGTGATAAATTTACAAAGGATAAAAAGGTGAAGATTCATAATAGTCTTTATACTAGAGGTCTTTGTAATGCCACTGAAAAGTATGGATATATCATTGGCTATCTTGATGATCCTATTTTTGACTCTTATTGTAACCTTCGTGATAGCAACCGTAAAAACGCAAAGCATGATGTAATGCCTATTCAGTATATTGATATTGTAAGAAAGGATGATTAAACAATGAGTGTGAATGTTAATAGGAAGGATTTCATCAATTCTATCATTAATAATGATAAATTGATGAGCGCTACTATGCAGCAATGGTGCATTGGCGAAAAAGGAAAGAAGGTTCCTAATAGTCTGGAAAGATTTTATACTACTATTATGAATGATAGTGTGCTATTTTATATCATTCGTTATGGTGGTATTTCTGTCGAAGAAAAGGTATCACTTCTCAACAGTCTTAAGACATTTACCGATGATAAAGAAGTACTGAACAATATTCAGCAGTATGAAAACAATAAGAAAGAAGTTGATAAAGCAATTTGTGAAGGTCAAGTTCCTGAATTTATCTTTAATATGTATTGGGGTAATAAGTTTGAGACCAATAAATACCTCAATCATCTTCATGATTGGTATGAAGGAACTTTTACTTCTTTTGATGAAGCAGTAAAGTTTATTAAAGCATGTTCAAATGATCTTTTTAAAGATGATCATGAAGCTGCTGATAACACAATCCATATCGTTACTAAAGATAAATTGTTAGACTCAACTGCTAGTTCAAATGATTTGCTTAGATATGGATTTATAACTCTTAATGGATTTGGAGAAGTTTTATCTGTTAATGCAAGTCATGAATGGATAAAACTCAATCATTCATTTGATGCGTTAGGAAAGAGCAACATTACTTTCCATCATCCATTCAAACCTACTATGGTTGTTAAGCCGCTTTATTGTGAGCTTAATGAACCTATTATGAATGATTCTTATATCTGTTTCGTTCGCAGAATGAATTGTAATGATATTGATAGAGATGGATTTGGAATTTATATTACGGTATATGATCGCGATGATAAAGGGTTCTATGATCTTCCTGGTAGGATGAATCCTTTTATGTTTGATATCATGAGCGATTGTATGTATGCAGACGATGCTAATCTATATGATTTCATTAAAAAGTATCAGGATAATAATAAATTTCAAGATCGCAAATATACTCTTACGGATCTTCTTAATGCTGCAATTGATTTGAAAGGATGATTAAATGCCGTCTACAGAAGAATTACTTCAGTTGTTTGAAGCTGCAAAGCTTTGGGTCGGAACGTGCGGTTCAGTAGGAAAGAAATATTCTATTGGTGTTAATATGTTTTATTATCCCAATGGAGCAAAACAGGCAGTATTCCTTGTTCCTACAAACTATAGATCTTTGCTTATTGCAAAGAATAGTTTAAATACACTACAGTCATGTATCTATTTTAATACAGGATATTACTATCCATTTGTAATAATCCCTGTTAATCCTGCTGAATATAGATTAGTATCTATAGAAGTTACCAAATAAGAAAGGATGAATAAAATGAAAAACAAGTCTACTAACCACAAGAAGAAAATCCTTACCATCATCAAGAGTGAATGTGATGAAGGTAAGAAAGTATCTCTCACATACTGTGATGGATACTGCATCGATTATGTACCTAAAGCAGAATCTCGTCTTCGTAACGAAGTTGAGAGTTTTACTGTCGTTTTCTCCAATAGACAGAACCGCAGTCCTATCGAGATTGTATGCAATGCTCTTTGGATTGGTAGAGGAAAGAATGCTCTTCATAGAGTAGAAGATATCGAAAACAAATGGAGTTGCAAGTAAGGATGATTTATATATCTGCAGCTATCGGTTCTTTTGTTGGAGACTTTATTGGGATTGGCTTTATTCTATTCCTGTGTTGGTTTGTGTATGATAGTTTTAGATAAGATAAGGAAGTGAATATTATGAGTACTACTAATTTAATTATTTCAATGATCGGTATCTTTCTTGGAGGACTTTTGATCATCCTTTTTGGTGCACATTTCCTTGCAAATTGGATTAAGCCTCTGAGATACTTTGAATGTAATATCATTGGATGGCATTGCTGGAGATCTCAACGTCAGTATACCTACAATGATGGATGCTCCAATCACTGCATCTGTCCTTGGTGTGGTAAGGATTGTATGGAAGACAGCCAGGGTAATATCTTTTGAGGTGAAGTGTTATGCATGAGTCCCAATGAGTATTTATATCAAGAAATACTATCGTGATGTATTTGGATTAGCATTACATCTTTTATACGTTGATAAGTTGACGAAAAGTGTACTTGGTATGGATGTCCCTGAATCTAAAATGAACACTATCAAAGATGCTATGCAGCAAGATGCTGCATATCTTAATGAACTTAAAAAGAAAGGAATGTTTTGATTATGATTAACGGCACTTTTCTATTATTCCCTACTAAAGGAAAGACTGAAGAAGAAATTCAGTCTCGCCTTAATGATCTCAAAAAGATGACTAATGATGATAATCTATTCTATGCTGTATTTGCAGATAGCAAGAAAGAGGATGATTATAATACCGTGATGATCATCTATGCAATGAAATGCAAGAATATTATTGTCTCTAAAGATTATCAGAATGATATGATGTGTAAGATTGCATTTAGCATCGTCATTAATCGTGATGATGAGCATAGTTTCACATTTGAGGAAGAATAATCACTAAAAGTCCCGGTAGAGATTGCAATCTCTACCGGGATTTATTTTTTTTTACAGTTGACTTTCGTCGTAAGGAATTCCTGCTATATCTTTAATAGATCTATCAAGTTCTACCATAAGTTTAGAAGTTGCTGCAAATAGAGGAATAGAACATGTCATACGTCCAGAGATAGAACTTAGAGACATGAAACTGTCAATATGTTCATTAGGTCTGAAAGATGTATAAGGTTCTTGACCCTTAGGAATAATCTTTTTGATAATACCCTTATTTGCAGAATAGAACGTGATCTTATCACCAGCAGACATAGTATCTTTATGCTTAATATAATAAACAACAAGAACTGCATCATCGATATTCTTGGTTTTACCAACTTCAGGGACTTTACCAGTTCTAGGTAGAATAGCAGAATCGATATTATATTTATCGTATACCTTCTTAGTGTCTTTGACTTTCTTCTCATAAGTACCAACAAACTTACGAAGAGATTCAGACATTTCATCTTCACTACAAGTGCGATAAATCTGAATATCACAGACAATTCCAGTATACTTAGATTTAACAGGATTACGGCCTAGTTCAGAAATTTCACCAGCATCCATTGCTAAGTTCTTAAGAAGAGTATTCATTGCTTCATCATCAAAGTCAGCTTGATAAGTAAATAGAGTATCACCTTCCATAACATGATCACCAATCATTTTATAGACAGCAATATTTGATCCCTTCTCAAGCTTAGTTTCGATGCCTTGAATAACATCAGTACCCATCTTATTAGCAAAAGATTCTGTAACCATAGCAGAGTCTTCGAATCCTTCATCTGTATTAATAATAGCAACTTTTGCAAGTGTACCCATATTAGCAGCTAGATTACCAGATTCACCAAGAGACTTAGAAAAAGAAAGTTTATCATATGCGATAACTTGACCAGCCTTAAAAGATTTACCTTCTGCAAGATCAGTATCAAGTTTCATAGGTACATAATAACCACCATCAGAGTTTTTCTTAACCTCTTCACAGAGATCAATATATTCATGTTTGCCACTCTTATATTCGACAACCATGTAATTTTTCTTACCAAATCCTTCTTGAACAAGTTCTACAATTTTACCATCTTCTTTTGCTTTATAGGCAAAGATATCAGAGGTAAGATAAGGTAGGGCTTCATCTGCACCAGTAGTAATAAGCGTAGGATCATTATTGTCACAACGAATCATATGCTTAGAAGTCTGGACATATGTCATTAGAGATCTAGGAGGGTCATCATGGGTTGTTCCAAGAGGAGTAACAGCTTCAGTGATAGTGAAAGAAGAAGCAGAAGACAATTTATCAGTATTACCATCAATCGTTTTAACAAATCCTCTACCACCTTCAATATTAGCATTAACGGTTGCTTGACGATTAATACCAACGTTACCAGAGAATCCAGTATCCATACCAAGAACGTTTAGCATGGAATCGTCATATCCACGTGTAGCGATGGTATATCCACGAGCAACATTCATGCCAACTAGACCTTTGTTAGTAACAGAGTTTGCACACTCAACGTCATTAAGAGCATTATTAACAGAAAGGTCAGAAGTAGCAGGATCTTTAGAAACAATTAGATCAATAACAGCAGATTGTTTAATTGTCATCTTAGTTCTCTTACGAGTATGACGATTCTGGTTAGCATAATCCTGATAAGAAGTAGTAAGAGCTTTGTAGAAATAACCAGCAATAAGCTCTTTACGACGCCATCTACGACCACCTTGATCAATATGACGTACATACTTATTATCTGCAAGCATATTACTTGCATGAATCAGCACACCGACGTAATCACTAGGAAGTTTGAAACGTTCAAGAATTTCCTTAGTAATAGGATCAATCATACAGTCATAAGAGTTTTCTAGACCATCAGCATTAAGACTATTGGTATAATTTTCAAGAAATTCAAGGTACATTCTTCTATTATTTACATCCTTAATCGAATAAGAAGATGTATCATTTTCCTTGATACCATTCATAAGCATAGTAGAAGAATAGTTGACATCGTATACAAGATATCCATCAGAAAATTCAATATAATCTTTATCCATATTATATTTCAAATCTTTATCCATATCTTGTACAAATTCATATTTGATTCCTGCTTTGTTCATGGTTTTTACTAGACCTTCTAGGTAAGCACAAACAATGACAACAGGAATTTCACAATTCAAAATGCTAGCTTTAGAATAAGTACAACGAGTTCCAGTAATCTTAGTACTGTTATAGAAGTCCATATAATCTTTAGATCTATAGAATAGAATCTCAGTAATATATGCTGCTAATGTAGATCTAGTTCCATCATAATAAATGATAGTGTCTTTACCATTCTTAGATTTCTCATCAAAGATAGTAAAGACACCAATAGGAACACCCTTAGTATCATCTACCTCATATTCACTTCTAAGCTCATCTTGGTTAAAGAAAATCTTTAAACCGGTGGCTTCAATAGAGTTAAATACCTGTGCAAGATCAATATAGTCTATAGGCAATTCATACTTAGTGCAAACCTTAGTATTATCACCAGCAACAAATGTGATATCATTATGCTTATCACAATATTTACCTAGTGTTCTAATAAGCTTATTTGTATAAGGATTAGATTGTCCCTTACGAGAACCGAATCGTCTAACAAAGATCTTATTATAACCACCAGAACCAATAATCTGGCATTCTCCAAGTCCAGTCTTAATTATAGGAAGCAGAGCAGACTGAATCATTAGAGTCTTTTCATTACCACGAAGCTTTAAGAAATTAGATCCATTGATAAACTTAGGAATATCAATTTTAAGTGTAAATTTAGTTTTCTTATAATCTACACAATTGATAGTCCATAGATCCAAGACATCTTCAGAGGAAGAATTATCTGTGACATCAATACTATCAACAGCAACAGGATAAGTCCAATGTTGCATAGAATCTAGCATTTTAATGATATCACTATCAGGATCATAATCCTTATCAAAGTTCATAAAGGTCATATGTTCCCAATCTTCATTGATAGAAGCAACCTTTAGTTTAGTTTCAGGAAGTTCTTTTTCTGCTGTATCAACAGTTAGAAGTTCTTTGACAGATTTACCGTCAACTTCCTTCTTATGGAATTCTTCTTGTTTAGCAACAACAGTAGAAGATTGAGTCTTATCAACTCTAATATTCTCTTCAGTATCTTGTTGCACAGCAACGATCATTTCCTTAAATTCTTCTGTATTGAGTTTATCAGTTGCAGTATCCTCACTATCAGAAGTTTCAGCTGCTTTTACAACAGCATCGACAATAGCATCTTTCTTTTCTTTATCAGAAGTACTATTAGCAGATTTGGTGCCAGATACACCAGTATCTTCCTTGTTATCTTCTTTGGTAACTTCCTTTTCTTTTACCTCAACTTTAGCTACAATCTTCTTTGTAGACTTAGCATAATTAGTTTGAGTAACATTAGAAGCAACCTTAGAAGGATCTGCAACTACTTTCTTTTTTACAGCAACATTTACCGATCCAGGAACTCCATCTTTATAGATATTAGCACTTGTAGAAAGTTTTTCAATCTTAGAAACGTCATTGATTTGAACATTTTGAGATTGCTCAACTTTATCAATTATAGATAGTGCAATACCCTTAGGAGAATCTTCAAGTTCACCTTCAGGATCAGGATCTGCAGGAGAATTATATCCAAGATTAATGATTCTCTTAGTAAGCTGAAGAAACTTAGTTACATTAGCAGACTTAGTGAAATCATCTTTTGCAAAATTAATCTTGAAATAATTCTTAGCACCAAGGAAAACAATATCCTTATCACCAAAGATCTTCTTAAGAGTTCTGACATCATTCTTCATATAATAATAGATGACAGAGATAGGATTGATATCCTGTTTGTACATCCACATTTTCTGAGACTCATTATGATGCCAATCAAGAACAGGAATAAAGACAGTTTTCTTAGAATAGTTGCTCAAAGAATCATCATTGAGTAGACGTTCCATCAACTCAATATATGTCTTAAATAGACGCATAACATTATTTCTGTCATCGTCATTAATTTGAGACATATTTCTAAAGAAAGATTCATTATAGAACGATAAATCATAGAAGAGATTACGATTATTATATCTAGAAAGTTTTACGAATGTATATCTAATAAAAGGCATATCTGCTTTTATCTTTTTATACATATTCAAGACATCTTTATCGTTTCTCATTCTGTCTTTATATAATGCTTTACGAAGTTGAGCATCATATTTAGCAGAATCTTCAAATAGATAAACTATTCCGCCTTCATTGATATAATCTTTCTGAGACCACTGATCTAATGTATTTCCAGTGAAAGATTCAGCAGTAGTTTCAGGCTCTGTGTCTGGAGCAGTTTCAGGAGTACCAATTTTTTGTAGAGATAAAGCTTCTCCCTTATCAGAATCATTAGTGCCACGTTCAAGATCTCTTCTAAGCTTATTAAGTTTATATACGGTCTTACTTTTAAAACGCCTCTTAAGTCTATCTCCCATAGTACTTATCTTCTTAAGACTATCTGGAGTAGGATCTGGAATAGGAATATCTTCCTCATTTAAATTGCTAATATAATCAGCTTCTTCTCTAATAGCTTTCATAAAATCATTACGACTATTAAAGAAGTCATTCATTCCATATTGCTTACCATATTCTTTTGCATATTCATAAATAGCAACAGTATCATTGTAAGCAAGAATTCTAGTAAACTGATCAATTCCATCAGTATCAATAATATACTGAAATACACGTTCTAGATTAAATTGATCATCTCTATCTCTCTTAGCTATTTCTTCATCAGCAATACCAGATAGAAGAATAGCTGCAGGTTCAGCTAGAGTATGCATGACTCTATTATATTTACTACCAATAGGAGTTTTAATAGTATAAACAGCATATAGTTGGAAGATATAAGCAATATAATCTTTATAATCGAATTGGACACCGGTTCTATAGAAGGCTCCAGGAGTATAAACTAAAAGAGATGTTTCAGTAAAAGATTCAGGCGCTTGATGATCACTGCAGCAAATGACATTTATTTTGTCATTAGGCATTCTCTTATTCAATCTTCTGAAACATTCTTTTACATATTTTTGATTAACAAACTTTTGAACCAGTTGAATATCTCTTTCATAGCCTGTAAATGTAATAAGAGTAAATTCCTTATTCATTTTACGATTTGCTGTAGGGAGAGCAGTTTGACTCATGAAATTAGATACTCTAAATTCATTAAAATATTCTTCCTCAGTAAATTCTCTTAGAGTCTTTTTAGACCCTCTTACGAATATAGTGTCAAAATCATCTTTATGAACACTATATCCAGGTCCTAGAACTGCTTTTACCTCATTACAAATATCATCAATTTGTTCTTTGGGATATTTACCAAGGCATAGATCAGCTGTACCATCGATAAATTTCTTAGTTCCGAAAGGTCCATTTGCAGTAATTTTGCATGCATGAAATTTATTCTTAATAGTATCTGTAATTGCATTAACTAGCATTTCACGATACTTATAAGGATCCATATCTTGTTCATGAACAGCTTTAGAAGCAAGACCAGATTTCTCCCAATAAGGTTTAAATCTATTACCATCACCTACATGAACTTGATCAGCCATATCATATTCTTTAATCTTCTTAATGATATTCTTTGCAAGTTCAGCCTCATATTCTTTCTCTACATGATTAAAGAATCTAATAGCAGCAAGAACATGTGCTTCATCATTAAGAGGATATCTACGTTGCTTAGGCAGACCAAATTCGCTATCATCTAGCTGCTTTCTTTCAGAAGAAGTCAGCTCAACTTCGAATAGATATTGGCCAGGATCACCAATATCAATAACAGCTTCATTTTGCTGCTTAATATATCTTGTAATACTTTTCTCTACATAATACGATTCAAAGGTTCTTCTATTAATAACATAAGGCTCAGTCATTGCAAGCATGGAAGACTGATAGTTGGGAGTCAATAACATAATAGCAGAACCATGACGCTTGTCTTTTAGATTTATAGGAAGAAAGAATTGTTTCTTATAGATCATCAAATCTTTCAGATCATCGAGCACAACCATTTACATTTACCTCCTTGAATATGATTATAGTAGTGTTCAACTTGACCATTTTTAAGGATTTTAGAAAATACTTACTTCTGAAACTTTCATATAAAACTATGAAAAGGAGAAATGAGCATGGGAAAAGCATTCATTAGTACATTCACATATGATTGTGAATTAGCATTTAATTCTCAAGATGGTACATCTGAAGATATATTTAAACAGTGTGTAAGATATATTATTGTCAATCATGACTATATGAAAAATATGATGCCGCTTATATATGTGAATGTAAATTTAAAACCTTCTCTATATAATAAAATGGTACCCGAGCAAGGTAAGAGTAAAGTATATCTTAAATTGTACTGTACTAGAAATAAAGGTTCTACGTCATCTACAGCTAAGAAAGTTATATATGGAGAATTTGATTATTATATGGCAGACGATCCTAATTCTTATAAGGAATTGGACACTATCAATGAAGATCAGGGTACATCTTATAAGGTTTGCCAATTGGCACTATTTTCTCTCGATCTTCAAAAGAAAAATCAAAAGAGCTTTGGTGGAGTTATGAAAGGAAAAACTCCTCAAGATTTAGTAAAAGAAGCATTAAAAGATATGAATAATCTTGTGATGCAGCCTTTTGATAATAATAGTAGTCTTGGTACATTTGTTTGTCCTAATTTAAGTTCTATTGCAAAATTCATCGGATATTTGAATAATAAAGCATCTTTCTATAAAGGAAATTATATGTTCTATATGGATTTCGAGAAAACATATTTACGAAGTTATGATGGATCATATATCGATGCTGGAGATGGAGATCATAAAAATATTGCAATAGATGTTAGAGATCTTACTCAGTATAAAGGATTAGCTTCTGGTATTGTAGAAGATCCTGATCAAGATGCATATATCATTTATGTAAATGGATCTGATTGTACTATTAGTGTAGATAGAACTTCTAGCTCTATTGTTGGTAACATTAGTTCTGTCAATGTAGAACAAGGAAAAAAGCTGCAAGCCGATGTAGTTAATACTTCTAATATTACTAATATTAGTGATACAGGTTCTTCTATTATTACTGTCAGTGAAGATAAAAATGCTGCAAGTAATATTAAGACTAAGATTGCTGAAAATGCTAATACTCTTATCTTTAGTAAAATAGATATGGATAGTAGAATCTTTACTCCAAACAAACAATATACTTTATCTAATTATGAAGATAATCCAAAGTATACTGGTGTATATTATCTGACAAAGAAATATGAAATCTATCTACGAAGTGGAGATCATATGAATTGTCAGATGACTAATACGTTTAAGAAAACTGCAGATTTTGTATAAGAAAGAAGGAATAAACGATGGAAGAATTTAATACTGATTTTACTTGGGAAAAAATGAAACTTCATCTGAAGACTATTATTGCTCATAAGAAATATGTATATATTTATTGTAGTAGATGTGGAATGCCTTGGGTAGGATTGATGCATGATATGTCAAAATTCTCTCCTACTGAATTTATTACTAATGTAAAATATACTACAGAAGGTCTATCTCCTATCATTAAGAAAAAACAAATTTGTGGTTATTCTGAACCTTGGATGCATCATAAGGCGCATAATCCACATCATTATGAATATTGGACTGATGATTTTGATGAAGGAGGATTCTGTGTAAGAATTCCATTTAGATATACTATTGAAATGATGTGCGATTATCTTGGTGCAAATATGGCATATAATAATGGAAATAGTTCTTATCAAGCAGAATTCAATTGGTGGAAAGAAGCTCGCAATAAGAGAAATATGCATCCTGATAATATAGAATTTCTAGATCGTGTATTTGGATATCTTGCTGCTGTAGAACGTGGAAATATATTCACTATAGATGAATCTGCTTCTGTTCAAAAGAATAATTATTTACAGACTAGAATTCTTCAGAAGAGAATTACTTTTGATTCAGATGTATTTAATATTGCTTTTCTAGAGCGTTTATATAATTACATTGTAGATAAGAATAATAATCCTATCAAGATGAGATTTAAACTTCCTAAAGGAACCGAACCTGTATATTATGAATAAAATTTACCCGAATAGGATAAAAGTCCTATTCGGGTATTATTTCTATTCCTCAACTTTTTAGTAATTAGTCTATTAATAATAGGAGGATTTTTGCAATGAGCAAGATTGGATATATTCTAAATGAATCCAGTGTTTGCATGGAAAGTGTAGACATTAGAGAAGATAAAAATGATCGCACTAGAGTTACTGGAATGGGAATTCTTCAAACTGGTAATGAAAAGAATCGTAATGGACGTATCTATCGTACTGCTGATCTAGCAAAGGAAATTGCTGCTCCTAGACAACAAGAACTACTTGCTGCTAAGCAAATGTGTGGTGAAGCTGGACATCCTATTGGAGCAGATGCTAGCTCTCTGGTTCGTCAGCAGACTATTGACCCGACCAAGATTTGTGTTCGCTATCTGAAGCTATGGATGGAGGGTGATAATGTTATGGGCACCTTCCAAGGTACTAATAATGCTCTTGGTGAAGCATTTGATAAGGATCTTCGTCAAGGTGTTCTACCTGCATTTTCTCTTCGTGCACTTGGTACTATTTCTAGTACTCCTCAAGGTGCAGTTGTTGAGAATCTGAAGATGATTACATATGACTATGTTATTTATCCTTCTCATCCTCATGCATATACTAAGGGTATCATTAATGAGTCTGCTGGTATTGCTAATGTAGCTAAGTCTAACTTCGCTATGAATAGTTCTATGGATGGAACTAGATCTTTCATTAAGGAATTTAGTAATAAGGATGTAGTTAACGCAATTACTTCTATGAGAGAATCTGCAGTTGATTACATTAAAGATAAGAGTCATAATTTCAAGCTTCTCCAAGAGTGTTATGATATGACTAATTATGATACCATTGATATTATTAGTCCTCATAAGATTGCTCTAACAGAAGCTGGTAAGAATACTATCGTTATGAATGTTGAAGATTATATTGCAAATGAGATCCAGAATTATGTATAAAATAAAGAGGTGAATTTACAATGGCAGACCAGAAATTTACACAAGAAGATATCAATAAGCTTAATTCTGCAATTGGACCTTGTATTGATGATCTAAATTGTGCAGATGAATATTCAGATCTTTGTAAAGAATCTGATACAGCAAAAAAGAAACTTCATATTTGTACTACTATTTCTGATGATGGTATGCAGGTTGATGTAGCATTGACCAATGATAATTTCTTTAATAAATTCCTTGAACCTTTTATTTCTGGAGTTGTCATTGGAATTCTGCAAGCAGCAGTAGATGCTGTATGCCCTAATCAGTATAAATTTGAATCTAATAATGGATCTATTGTAATTAAGAAAGTAGGTTAAATACCTATGGCAGGATATCAGAATAATATTGCAAAATTGGTAGATAAAATAGAATGGAGACTGGGACTTATTCCATTAACTAAACATCTACCTGAAGAATTTGGAAAAGATGCTTGGGCAAATATCATAAAAGAAGATACTCTTACTACATATTCAAGATATTGTCCTAGAAAGTTTTCATTTAAAATTACAGAACAGACAGCTCCTAAAAGAGGTGGATGGTATTATATTAATGAAGACTATATTGGAGGACAAACTATTCTTGGTGTAGGAGATATTGATTGGACCAAATTTGGCAATAGATCTATTGGTCTAGCACAAACATTTGGCTATGGTACTATTGATGCTGGTCTAGCAGCGAATTTTACTATGGATGATATTCTCGGAATGAAAGGAAGATCTGATTATGCTTCTATGTTTAGTAATCAGATTATTCCTGAATTTGAACCACCTAATAGAATTAGACTGGTAGCAACTGGTAACTATGATGTCAATATTGGAGAATTTAATATCATTCTTCTATTAAAGCATCTTGATAGTCTTACTAGTATTCCTGCTACAGCAATGGAAAAGTTTGAACAACTTGCTCAGGCAGATGTTGCAGCTTTCCTTTCTAATAATTTAAAATATTGGGATGGTCTTGAGACAGTATTCTCTACTATTGATCTTAAGATTAGTAATCTTGAGAATGAAGCTAGTAAAAGAGATAATGTAATTGATTATCTTGAATCTAATTACGTTAGTGCTAATAATAAGAGTATCCCTATGATTATGACTGTATAAAATATATTCCGATAGAGATTACTCTCTATCGGAATCTTTTGTTTTAATTAGATATTATAAATATGAATAGAAAATATCTATTCATAATAATTATCTCATATCAGAAAGGAAAATAAATTATGGGTATTACTAGTGCATTGACTTCTGAAATCAATTGTGAAAATAATGATTTTCTCACCTATGGAGATTTAGGAACAATTATTCCAAAAACCCTTCCTATTGCACACAGAGATTATAAAGATGAAGTAGCTTTTCAACGTATCAAAGGAAATATTTTATATGTATTATGCCATGTAAATGGTGATAAATTTAAATTAGATGGATATATTCGAGTCTCCGTTGATGATTATATTAGAATAGCTTCGCCTAATATCACATATACTATGAGAGCAGGTAAAAAAGATGTAGATGTAAATGTTATTCCATGCATGGATGTTAGCAATGGACAATATATGAGTCTTATTTTCAATACAGATATGTGTAAAGCTAAATATGGATATCAATTTTCGATAGATACTACACCTAATATTAATATTACTAGGTATGATAAATATATGAATATAATCGGAACAGATGTTATTCATGAATTATATGATCTTAGTTTTGAATGTAAATATACTAATCTTATTCATAGAACATATGATATATTTACAAGATTCATTGATATTCAAAAATAACTGAAAGAATGAGTGAAGAACAAAATCTTCACTCATTTTATTTTTTTTGAAATGATCTGACGCTTCTCTTAAAACGATGACTATAATAGCTGAAGGCGGTTGGCACACTTTTGCTCTTGATGGAAAAAATTTAAATATAATATCAGTATATCCAAATATCGCTCAGAAATATGCAATGTTATATAGATCTAATATCTCATCTGGTGAACATGCATGCATTATCGAAATATGGGAATATGGATTTGAAAAGAGAACTACTACAGATGTAGAATGCACAGTATATTATATCTAATATAATAAAATCCCAGTAGAGATTAAATCTCTACTGGGAATATTTTTAAAATAATGTAAATTCAATCAGATATTATAAATATGATAGAAAAGTAAGAGCGGTTCTTACTTGAATCAAATTATAATATCATCCAAAAAGGAGATTTTAAATTATGAATATCACAAACGTTACAAACATTTCTATCATTGTTAATGATAATAATCATGATGATGAATATATCAATGCAATGAAGAATCAAATGCGTCAGAATTCTAAAGCTATCAGAAGGAATGCAGCGGAATTAAAACGCAAACGCTCCAAATGGAATGAGATACTAGAACATGGATCTGTGTTCCAAATAGCAGATAACTATTTGAGTATCTTTAATTGAATTTACATTATATATATGTATAATGAGTGAAGAACAAAATCTTCACTCATTTTTTTTTGATAATCTGACGCTTCTGTAAATATAAAAAAGATTGATTCTGTAAAAATAAGTAAAAATGGATATTATTTGGATGGTATATATATAATTGGAAAAGTTGTAACAGATTTAAATTATGGCGATGGATATATTGGTATTGATTCTATACAATCTAATAATGGATATGTATATATTCGATATATATATTTAAACTCAAATACAAATACTCTTAGTATAAATAAAGTGAATGGAACGATACATGATTTATTATATTATTAAATAATAAGATGAATTTTATAGCAGTCTGACGCTTCTCAGAAAAATATTATAAAAAGTGTTGAATTTAAAACAGGGCAACAATTTACATTGGGCACTCCTATTGGAGTTGCTATAGATAACTCTGTATTTGGTAATGTAATACCAATTATTACAATTGATGGATATATTTATGGAATATATTACTATGGTGGAACTAGTGCATCTAAATTTGTACTATGTATTGTTTATTATATTTAATATCAATCCAAGGGATTTAATCCCTTGGATTTTAATTTTTGTAATACTGAGATATTATAATATTGAAGCAAGTTAGAATTTATTCTTGCTTTAATATATGATTAAAGAAAGGAATGATGAAAATGAAAGTAGTAACAAAGGAAGATTTTTTTAATCAAGATACAATCTGTATTTTTACAGATGCATCTTACCAGCAGAAAGATTTGTATAAAATTCCTGCTGAACAACTTACAAGTCCTGCTTATTGTGTTTATCTCAATGATCAGTGTCTTGAAAGAAATTGCATTATCCTTAATAATTGCAATTCTCAACAAGGAGAACTTTATGCACTTTTTATGGGAGTAAATGTAGCTGTAAAGTATCATAATCTTGGTTATAAAAGGATCAAGCTTTTTAGCGACAATCAGAATGCTGTTCTAGGAATTAGAGAATGGATCTTTAAATGGATTCGTGAAACTAATTCTGGTAGAGCAACTTTTGGTGCTAATGGTAGGATTAGTAATCAAGAATACTATATGGATATTATTTATACCATTCTTGCAAATCGTATTTTCTTGGAATTCTATCATGTGAAAGGCCATGTTGATCTTAGAAATAAAGCATCTTTAGCTCATGCTAAATATCTGTTTCTAAAATCTAATCCTTTTGTAGGAGATGATGTTACTGACGATCTTATTTATTATTTGGCAATGGGAAATAATGATGTTGATTATTATTCAACAACTATTCTTAAGAGTTTTATTTATCATGACGGATCTGGATATTGTAATGGTACTCATGCAATCAGTTTTGAGTATGATAAATCGAAACTTAATATGAATGATTATAAAGCTTTGGTGAATAAAAATGGTAGGACAATCTTTTAATCCTTGGCAAGACAATAGTTTAATTTCAATGACTAAGCGAGTTGGCCAGTATACATTTGAGCATAAAGCATATTTGACTTCTAAGATTAGTGATTATGACTATGACACTGATAATCCTAATAGAAGATTTATATCAAATTATGTTCATAAGGTTTGTATCTATGATCTCTGTGGATCTATCTTTTTCACATTTACTACAAATTCAGAACCAATGTATAGCTTAATTACATCTTTAATATTCAAATCCAAATATAATAAGCAAGGAGATATTTGTTGCATTGATATTAATGACGACCATACATCTATTCCTTATAAGCTTAATGTAATTGGAGATCAAGAGATAACAAAGATTCTTATTGCACCAACATCGATTCAATTTGACCCATATTCAAGAATGATCAGTACTCTAACACTATCAATACCAAATAAAGATCTTGATGATCTTGTTGCTGTATTGAAATTTGATAAAGATGGGAAGGGATGTTCAAATGACTATGTATAACTATATTCTCATTTGGGGAATTGCTATTATAGTAATTATTCTTCTTGGATTGATTGTAATTAGACTTGGAGATATTAACGATAATCTTTCCATTATTGATTATGATCTTTCTTCTCAAAGCAATAAATTTCTTTTCATGATATTCATGGGAATTCGTATTATTCTGAAGAATAGTTATGGAATTAATCTTGTAGAATTCTGCGATGAATATCTTCATAAAATTGATAATGATGAAGACATCGATTCCTCTGAGAACGAAGAAACTGATGTTGAAGATGATGAACTCGATAAATGAAAAGAAAAGGAGAACTATTATGAATAACAATGAATCTAAGTCTCGTTTGGTTATGAACGCTATTGAGAATATCCTGAAGAACTCTGGTGTAAAAAATCTTAAGATTGTTTCTCTTGACGAAGTTCCTGATACTGTAGTTCATCAGGAGCCTAAGGATATCGATCTTTCTACTTGCAAGGAAGTAGAAAAAGCTGTTCCTAAGAATATTCCTGCAATTACTTTTGACAATTCTTGGGTCTATACTACTGATGGTGTTGTTGAAGTTTCCAATGATGTAAGAACAATTTTCTGTAATATGGCTTACAATAATACCAAAGATATTGTTGGTAAGAACAATGATTTCGATACTCCTATTGGAGCAGCAATGGATTCCACTGTCAAAAATAATTTGTATTACAATTGTGAAATTGTAAAGAAGAATATCTATAATCATTTCCTTCAGGAATATTATAGCCTGTGCTATTCTCTTATCAATACCATCAATGAGCTTCTGATTAATCTTGAACATGATCCTATCGAAATTGATATTTATGAGATTGTATCTCATCCATATAGTTATGATTTTAATAACGTACTTGATGGTATTTTCTTAAATACTCCTCAAGCTGCAACTGAGATCATTAATAGTGGTAAACTTGATAGTTATATCACTGCGACGGTTAATATTATTGGTACTAACACCTATAATAGTTTCATCAATAAGTATATCATGAAGGTTGCTGCTGGAATGAATGAGAAGACAGCTGATACTTTTGTGAGAGGATTCAATACTGTTTTCAGAATGTTTATGGGTGATCTATCTTATACTGGTGCATTACTTGCTGCTACAATTGCAGATGAAGTAAATGCTTCTAATATTTATACAATTTTCAATGCTAATGATAAAGCAAATGATATTTTGCATAAAAAAGGAATTAATGAAAATCAGACGACCGTAATTGACGAATAAAAAGATATTATAAGTATGAACATCCGGAGATTGTTCATTTAAACATAATAAGAAAAGGAGAATAAATTGATGATGGATATGAACATGTATCCCAACAACTTTATGTCTCCTCCTTATACTAATGGAAGTATAGGAGGGTATCCAGGATATGGATACCCTCCTTATTATCCTAACATGTATGGGATGGGACAGCAGCCTCAGATGGCAAATATGTACAATATCAATAGCATGCCTATCGAGGCAACCTTTAGTAATGGTAGCACCGTTACTATTCCTCCTCAGCAGCCTATGGGATCTGGTTCTAATCATGTATCGAATCCTAGTCTTGGATATATTCAGGGTGGTGCTACTATTAATCAGGGTGGTTATGATCCTACCACAAGAACCTTTACCCCTCCTGCTGCTCAGCAAGGTTTTAATCCTTATGGAGTATCTTATCAAATGCCTTCCTATGCTCCTCCTATGCAGGGACAGATGGTAAATGGCCAGATGGTTTATCCTAATGGATTTGAACCTTATGATCCTTCCAAGAGATCTAATAATGTCTATTATTCTTCCATGATGCCTTATGGTAATTATAATAGAGCATTATATAATAATTTTCAGAATCAAGCTAACACCGCTTTTCAGGAATATATTTACAATGCAGAAATGGTTAGTAGCGATCCTGGAATTGTTATCAATACTTTGCTGAAGGATAAACATCATTGTGCTCCTGGATATATTATGGGATATGATTATTATGGTAATCCTATCTATAGTAATCCTCAGTACGCTTGTGAAGTTAATAAGCAGAGACAGGAAGCTTATGAGAAGGCTAAACATGATCGTCAAGTATTCTATACAACACTTGCTAAGATTAGAGCAGTGTATAATCATGAAGACTTTGATGAGAAAGCTACTATGGAGTATTATGATCCCGATCGTAATATGAAGCAAGCTCAGCCTAAAGCATTCAGCTATTACACTGCTACTCCTGAAGAAAGGAAGGAATATGATGAGCAGATGGAGCAAGCAAGCGTGAATGCTTTTGTGAATCGTATTGATCAAGAAGCAGCAACACTTCCTTATCGTATTGCTCAGCGAAATGAAATGTTTGCTAAGATCAAGGAATCTCATGATAGACTTCTTGGTATTGAACCTGGTCAACCTTGTAGTCTTCAGCAGTTCCTTGACAACGCTTATAAACTCTGTGCTGCAAATGCTGCGAAGGAAATTAAAGCTAAACTTAAGACTGGATATGATAAATATTCCACGAATAATTTTAGACAAGCTCTTGCAAGGGAGACTCATTCCCAGATTCCTATTCAATCTAAAGATGATGAGTATGTGCCTATAGAGGCGATGCTCAAGAATATCTATGAGAAGAATAGGCGAGAAAATAGTGCTTTAGCAGGACAAGCACAGATTTCTGGGTTTAGTCAACCTCAATCCCCTGGATATAGTCCCACAGAAATGGACGCTCATAATAAGTTCATGATTGCAATGCAAAATGCAAAGGAGCAAAATGATATCAGGTTAATGGCGAAAGGAGGGTGATATCATTGAGAACTGATCAAGAGCGTAATTTGATTTCTGTAATGTATGGAGGCACTACAGATCTCAATTCATTTAAGTGGGATCAAATGACTACAGCTCCTATCTTAAGTTTAATGAATACTCAAGATATCGATTACATCAGAAAGCTTATCTTGTCACCTAAGTATTCCGGAGATACTAAGTATAAACTTGATAAGATTAATGATGTAATGCATTTTAGAGGATTCACTAAATTTGCAGGTGGAACTAATAGAGTCGTTTATATCCATCCAGCAGCACCAAATGCAGTATTTAAGATTGCAATTGATTCTATAGGAATTGGAGATAATCCAGCTGAATATAGGAATCAAGCAATTCTTAAGCCATACTGTTGTAAGGTGTTTGAATGCTCTCCATGTGGTACAATTGCATCATTTGAAAGAGTATATAGAATTACTACATTTAAAGAATTCTATGAGATTGCTGATGATTACTTCTATATTTTGTCCAGAAAGATTCTGGGTAAATATATTATGGAAGATATTGGTATCAATTATTTTATGAATGTAGGAATTCGAATTGGATGCCATCCTGTAATTCTTGACTTCCCTTACCTGTATGAGTTGGATGGAAAGAAATTACAATGCCAGAATCAATTAGATGATGGTACTATTTGTGGTGGCGAAATTGATTACGATGATGGATTCAATAAGCTGATCTGTAAGAAATGCGGAAGAATCTATCGTGCAAAAGATTTAAGAAAAGATCCTGATAAATCACGCATTGTGGTTATTGGATCTGGAGAAGAGGAGTATACTGATATGCGTAACGTTATTACTGCTGGCAATCGTGTCATTCGTGTGTTCGAGGATGGTTTGTGTGTTTATAATGCTGATAAGGCAAATGGTATGTCTTATGAGCAGTATATGGAGCGTATGAACAATACTGAAGATGATAGTACTGGCTATACTGTCAATACACAGGAATCTGAACAGATTGAGCCCAAAGAGATTTCTAAGTCTGTAGAGACTCCGGAACCGACTGAGTCTGAGCATGTGGTTGAAGCAAACTTCGATAAAGTAAGAGATATTATTCAGAGCAATTCTTCTAATCCTGAAGATACTATTGCTAAGATTCCTGATGAGATTGAACTTGCTCCTGATGAAGAAGAAGTTCATGAAGAATCCAATGATTGTGAACATGAGACTACTGGAGAGGAGACCCGTAAGGAGTATGAGCCTCCTGTGATCGAAGAGATTGATAAATCCGACGACGATTATCATACCGTATCGCCTGAAGAACTCAAAGAATATAGCTGTAACACGAAGTCTACTACTTCGCCTTTGGTTGGTGATACTGGTAGTCCTGTAGAGTTTAGTAACTCTATGATGGAATATATGAAGCATAAAAAGGGATCTAAAATTGATCTTAATAGCATTGTAATGTAAAGGAGATGATCTTTAATGATCCTCACTGGAACAATGTTTATCATTGATGAACCTCATCTTGATATATTGAAAGCGAATCTTTCGAGAATGCCTCCGCCCGGGATTCACGGGCCCCAGCTTGCTGCAGGTACAGCACTATGTATGGACATGGACGAGACAGATAATATGCTTGAGATGTGGTTTCCTGATCATTGCCAGAAAGCAACTCTTCTCTGTCCTCCTCCTGCAGCGATGTATAAAGAAATAGATGGAGATATGGAAGGATTCATCAAAGAGTACAATGAATATCTTGATTATGATTCTAATGTTCAAGAATTTATTGGAAGTATGCTGATGTATCTTCACGTTGGTGGTAATGTGATGCTATATACTCCATCTCATCTCGAAGACGATTCTTTGTGGACTAACACTCTGATCCTATTCTTCTTTACTCGATATGGTATTACCGTTGGAACATCAAATACCAATCCTTATGCCTACGATCCTAGGTATGATGGTGTTATTGCAGATTCTCTATATGGTAATGGCTATATCGATATAATGGAATATCTGAATCTTAGTGATCCCAATATGCAGCATAGTCTCGAGGTTTATAATAGATTGAAATATGATCTTACTCCTTTGTGTCCTGGAGAAGATCCTATGTTGTTCTATTATACGGCAAAGAATCTTATCAACACTACAGGATCTCCTGTATTCTCTCCGGCAATTGTATTCAATTAAGGAGTAACACAATGTTGGTATTCGGACCTTTTCATGCAGGTCCGGGGGTAGACCAGGGGTTTAGGATGTTTAATTTGTCTTCTCCGACAGAATATATTCCTAAACTTCCTGGGCTATTTGTATTACCTCCGGATAAGAAACTTTATCCTTCTATTGAAGTAGCAGAACAAGCTGAGAAGGCATTTGATACGTGGTACTATAATTATGTATTAAATGATCCTCAAGCTAGTATGTCTCTTATGGCAGTTATTGATGCTTTATATGAAGGAAATAAAGTATATGTCTGTATCGGTGGTTATGATGGATTACGCGATGATTATGTCAGCATCTTGAATGAATCTTTTATGAAGATCATTCAGACAAGATACGATATCAAGTATTCTATTATTAATACTCGTGATGACTTAAATTATATCTCTCAAGATGGATGTGATTTTATGTCAGTTGCAGGCATTCAGCAGTTTGATCAAGATAAGAAGAGACTGATGATGCTGAACGTAGAAAATCAGATTATCAATAACTCTCTTCCCAGTAATGATGATTATTAAGGAGGTGAATATATGAAGATCATCAAACATGGTCAATCAAAAGAAATATCATTTAAATGTGCTTTTTGTGCATGTGAATGGACAGCTACTCCTGGAGAAACTAAACACTATATCTGTAGCATGAATGGAAAGAAATTTGATATCTATTCTATGGAATGCCCTGAATGTGGTAGAGATGTTTCAGAAACTATCGAAAAAGAAACTCCAGAATAATTAACCAATAAAGGGGTTGTCAAAGATGCCTACAGATTTATGGAGATCTTATAATTATAAAACACCAATAAAATACTATGTGAATACTTTTATTCGTGAATACGACTTATCCAAGGCTAATATTAATGCTCTCTATTATATGGGACGCGTAACCCAAGAAGAACGAGAATCTTACTTAGTGATGAGTAGAGAGGAAAGAGAGACAAAGATAGGTTTATGGATCAAGAAAGATAAATCGATATACAAAGATATTCAAACTGGTATTTTTGAAGCAAAGAGGCGATTAGTATTTGCTAATAGTGTTGAGGATTATGAGGTTATTGCTGTAAAGAATGATGCAATGTTTATTGCAGGTAGGAATCTTATGCATACAGATTTTCCACCATTTAGCTTTAAAGTGAAGAATACTTACACCGTGTACTTTGGTATAGCCGATCTTGAAGTTTATTATGGTGATACTGTAGACCCTATTAGTGGATTTGTCAGTACAAATATAGATGTAAAAGGTATTAGCGATGAGATGCTATCCTTGCATCAAAATGGCATGCTAGATTTAATCTGTAATGTCTGTTATAAGATTCAAAGAGAGGATATAAGTGAAACTATGAAATGGATGAGTCAGATGTATGATTTATTCATTAATAGAAAGCTTCCTAAACAGTACTATAGAAACTTCGATTCATTTTCTGGATATACTATTCATACGTATTTCAGAAGCGCTTCATTGGGTGAGATCGATGATAGCATGGTCGAGGTAGTAGATATTAATCGCAATCTATTAATTCTAAGAGACTTAATGAGTATTGTATCTGATATATACAGATCATCTATACACTGACAAATGAATAGAGGTAGGGATTCAAGTCCCTACCTCTATTATTTTTTTTTTTGAAAAGGAGTGAATTAAATGGTTAGAGATGATAGAAGAAATGGAGCTGGAAACAGGATTCGAACCTGCGAGATCCACAAGGGCCTGCTGATTACAAATCAGCCGCTCTGGCCAACTGAGCTATTCCAGCATATTAAGTTGCGCCAGCAGGAGTCGAACCTACGATGGGGGAGTCAAAGTCCCCTGCCTTA
>ERZ1034984.94-NODE-94-length-99969-cov-816.213133_pt1 | contig 99969 bp, 83 predicted proteins | sample MGYA00520589_ERZ1034984 | MGnify/ENA primary metagenome ERZ1034984 (study PRJEB33766, sample SAMN09781790) | gut metagenome | biome: gut microbiome | host: Homo sapiens | place: Madagascar | study: EMG produced TPA metagenomics assembly of the PRJNA485056 data set... | reverse complement strand
GTCCTACTGCCATAGTTCTTAGTTGTATCAGCAAAGATAGCAGTCACTTGATACCTCAACTTGTTATATTTGGGTAATTCCCCAACTTTTTGGGGAATGTTTCCACATTCTTTCCCCATTTTCCACACCATCCACTCTTGACATAGAAGACATAAATACCTGATAATCAACGCACATCGTTTTTACTCGTCTTTTTGGCACGCAGATTGTGACTATGAATAGCGGGTTCGACAACGAATCCACATAGAAAGTAAGTAACATTAAATAGTAACAATTTAAAAAAGATAAGATTATGAAGAAGTTTATGTTTGCAGCTATCGCAGCTATGGTAATGGTTTCAGTAAGCAACGTTTTTGCATCAAGCAGAATGGTAGGTAACGCAGAGGTAGCACCAGTTGATACCGTAGCGCCAGAAACACCTTCAGATACATTGGCAACAGGTACTCCTATCCAGCCACAGGCAAGTATTGAGGATTCTACAAAGACAGAAGAGAATACTCAGACAACAGAAGAGCCAGCAAAGGTTCAGAAAACTCCACAGGAAGAAACAACCCAGCAGGAGGCAACTGAGCAGCAGGCTACAGAGCAGCAGACAACTGCCGAGTAAAAGATAAAGAACAGTTCATTTTGCAGCGTTATTCATATAATAGGATTTAGTTTTTGAAAAAGGTAATTAGACTTATTCAGGTTACAATAGATATTGCATAGATAGAAATTACAAGGTAGAATTTTTAGGTTCGGTTTTTGAAAGTGAATCCTGCCGGCAGTGATGCCGGCAGGATTCTGCGCTTTTTGGATGCAGCAACAAATCTATATAACAAAAGTGTTCTATATGCATATTTTCCACGTTCTACTGCAAAAACAGTCGCAATTGCGACAAAAGTTGCAGTAAGATTTGGGAATTTCAATATAAATGCCTATCTTTGCACTGCAAAAACAGTCGCAATTGCGACAAAAGTTGCAGTAAGAATCGTATAAAGTTAAAAATATGGTAATAGAGCGAAAGGAATACATATCTCTGCTTATGCAGAAAAGATGGAATGGAAAGGTAAAGATTATCACCGGCATCAGACGCTGCGGAAAATCATACCTACTAAACACCCTTTTTAAGCAAAAGCTTATGGAGGGTGGCGTCAGTGCTGATAGCTTTGTAGAACTTGCATTAGACAGAAAATCCAACATCCAGTTCAGAAATCCCAACAAATTGTATGACTATATAATAGAGCAAACAGGAGTTGAAGATAAGAAATATTACGTGATGATAGATGAAATTCAATTATCATATAAAGTAAAGAATACGGATATAGATGAATCATTAGTACCAGAGGAAGACAAAGATATGCTATATGTTACCTTCTATGATGTACTGAATGACCTGATGTCTCGCCCAAATCTTGACATCTATGTTACAGGTTCCAATTCAAAAATGCTATCAAAAGACATAGTGACCAACTTTCGAGATCGTGGTACAGAGATTCGGATTTTTCCTTTAACCTTTAAAGAATTCTTTGAATATTCCAGATTGGAAAAAGCAGATGCTCTCGAACAATATATGATGTATGGCGGCATGCCTTTAGCTGTTTTAGAGCAAGATGAGAAAGAAAAAGCTAAGTATCTACAAGGACTTTTTACAAATGTATATATGAAGGATATTGTGGAAAGATACAAGCTAAAAGACGATGTCGTTCTGAGTGCCTTAGTAGATGCACTATCCTCATCTATAGGATCACTGACCAACCCTCATAAACTGGCATGTACAGCTGCTTCACTATTAGATAAGTCAACATCAGATCACACAATAAAAAACTATCTCGACTATCTGGAAGATGCCTTTCTTTTTAACAGTGCAAAAAGATATAACGTCAAAGGAAGAAAGTATTTCAATACCATCCAGAAGTACTATGCAGTTGATCTTGGATTAAGAAATGCCAAGCTAAACTTTAGGCAGCAAGAACGCTCACATTTAATGGAGAATATGTTGTATAACGAGCTTTTGCATAGAGGGTACAATGTTGATGTTGGAGTTGTAGAGGTTGATCAAATGCTTGACGGCAAACGCAAACGATGTCAATATGAAATTGATTTTGTTGTCAACATTGGCAACGAAAAGGTATATATTCAATCTGCCTTAAATGTCAACACTCCAGAAAAGAAAAAACAAGAGACATTCTCTCTGCATAACACAGACGACTTCTTCCGTAAAATTGTAGTACTCGATGGTAGTCAAAAGATGTGGGTAGATGATGATGGAGTAATATATGTCGGAGTCATCCCATTCTTACTTGAAGACTATTTGACTACTTAACGCCACAACTATAGATATGATAGGAAAATAGAATCCTGCTGGCAGTGATGCCGGCAGGATTCTGTGTTTTTTGGATGCAGCAACATATACATGAATCCCAAAAGAGTAAGCTAAAGAAAAACTCAAAAGTTTAATTCAATTAAAAAATCAAAAAAAACTTTGGGACTTGTAATATTTTGCACTATATTTGCACACATATAATTAAAATGTAATATGAGTACAACAATAAAAACAAAATCTTCCGCCTCTATAAGAATAGATACAGCTTTACTCGAAGGAATTTGTCAAGGACTCCGTGAGGTAAAAATGATAAAGGAGGGTAATTTGAAAGCAAAATCCGCAGACGAACTTTTCGATGAACTATAATATTGAAACAACTCCTCATTTCGAATTGTCACATATACAACATTAGTAGATGAAAATACTGGTGAAGTATGGTTGATAGAAATCTATGACAAATCTGAATTCTCAACCATTAAGACTGACGTCATAAAGAAAATGCTAAAAGAGTTGGGACTATAAGTCCGGTTTTTGAAAGCGATTCCTGCTGGCATCACAGCCGGCAGGATTCTTGCTTAATAGCCCCTGTTAAACTCATCAAGTATCTGACGAAGATTATCATCAAGCACTTTATTGTATACACAACGAGTTATGACTATTTGCGAGGACTAGGGATGAAGAAATCTTCTGGGGAGAAATCATCCCCTTTTTGGCCTGGTCTTTTTGGCGTCCATGTTCTAACATGAATCTTAGGATTTCCTTCTTCTGTAAAATCCCACAACAAGAACACATAGCCATCATCTGAGTACTGGCGACCGCTATATCGTTGGCTAGCCCATTTTTGTCGCAACTTCACTCCATAGAAATTAGGATTAGAGCCATGTCGCATCAGCTCTATGTCCGAGAAATCCACATTGATGTATTCATTGCTCTGAAATAAGGCCCTGAGATTGTTGATGTATTGCTGCTTGTTTTGCTTGCTATAAACCACTTTCTCCTTTACTTGTTGGGAAACACCATCAGCTTGACTTTTACCCATAGTTTTAATAACACGACCTGTGATAATAAGCGCATCATCACTGAAGATTTCATCCAAAGCCGCTATATTCTTCTCAACATAATAGCTTCTGAAATCTTCCACGAACTTCAAGATTTCCCTTCTCATTCGCATATCCAAGTTAGCTTTTCCACCTGATAAAAGTGCAAGATAAGAGTTATTGTCTATAGCTGTTCTTACGCCTGTAATAACCCCTTGCTTGTTAAAACTGATAGTCAGTTCTTTATGCAATTCACCTTTGTAAGTATTGTCCAAAGGTTTCATCTCGACAGGTATCTGACGGACTTCATACCCTGTAAAGTCTTGGATACACGACTGAACATTATTATTCCATTCACAACGGAAATGGATGTTCTTCCAAAGACTTCTCAATCCATTTGCCGCATTATCATCTATTCTTACTCCTCCTAAGTTCAAGAGCCCTACCCTATTTCGCTCAGCTCTGTTAATCTCCGTCAACAAAGCAGACACATTTCTCTCAACTTGCGATTTTAGCGTTTGGTTATAGATTCCATCAGAAAATCGGAACGTCACCTGTGCCAAAGCAAATTGAGCACAAGCAAACGCAGTACATAATATCAAAATTAACTTCTTCATATATCTCATTTTAGCAGTATACCTATTGGTATACAATTAGTAAACTTATTCATACTTTCCGTATCCATCACCGCTCCTGTTTTAACATTGATCCTCGCTCCATTCTGCATTGGAGAAAGCACACCAACAATTTGACGGTCGATATTCAACATTATCAGATAGCAAGCATTGGGATCAGACATCGTGCGAAGTTTTCCCCAATCTTCAACCAATCCGTTGTTCATTGCCTTTTCCAATAAGTATTGCATACTGGCATAAGTGTCTATTTCATTTATTTGCTTGATGATATTTGGCAAAGCAGAGCTACCAGACGTATGAGAAACAGAAGCTGTAATTTCACTTGAACTATTTGGAGTAAACTTCATGGTACTTTTATTGACAATGTCTTTTGCTACATACACCATGACAAGAGCCGACTCACCACGCTTAACATTTTTAGACAATAAGGCTTCCCGAACCCTATCCTCTCCGATTTCCGCGATTTCCATTTCCTCACAATAGGCAGAAAGTCTCTCCATCAGTCCCATCAAAGCCAATTTCTTGGCATCATCTTCAGTAGAGGCAGTTGCCTCTGCCGTGAAATACTTGCCTGAAAGTTTGATGTCATTGATAGCATCTATGCCATCCTGCCCAAAACAAAATAAAGGAAAAGCCCAAAGGACTAAGTAACCTAAAATTCGTTTCATTTTTTATTTCCTTGATTTGATGTCATTATAGAGATTCTTCACATTGGTTGTTGGTGTATATAGATACGCATACGATGTGAACAAAAATTTGCTTGTTGCAATATCTTTCACATCACACGACAAGCTCAACACATGGTCATAGCCAAGTTCCTTATTATATAGGAACAAGCCACCTTGCAACTTGCCGTTCTTAGTTTCTTCATAGCCAAAATATGGCACGCATCCCATACTCCTTGCAAAAGCAACCAACTGTCTGACTGGCACTACAACTGTTGTTTTTTTCTTATCACTACCTATTACGGTAAGTGAAATCTTTGCCGCTGGAATGGCATCGCAATCCAACAACAACGTATTGGCTACTGTTTGAACTGGGAACTTTGCATCTACAACAGGAATATAATCCACGCTATCTTTCAACTTAAAGAATGTAGTGTTGGTTATCGTTTCCAAGCCATAATGTTTTCCTGGCAAAGTGTACAGAGTATCCGTACCATCCTTCACAATATTCAGCCTCGCAACATCCACATTACAATCAGCAGGGCTATGCTTCAACTTATAAGCCTTTAAGTCTCTCACAAAGTTGGCTTCCAATTCCTTACGTGGAGTATTCATCAAGAAATCATACTTAATCGGAAGAAGAAGATTAATTTTCTCGTTTTTACCATTTTTCCATATAATTTGGTACGCTTTGTTATTGACCATTGCTACAGAGCAAGATACCGATTTTGGAAGAGACAGCATCAGGCTCCAGTTTCCCTTGACGAATTTGGCATCCATATACTTTAATTGATTCTTTGTCAACTTATAGGTATTACATAGCAGTCCACTCTCCAAGAAATCAAGCACGGCACCATTCGCTTGCTGCCGATAAGCCTCAGGGAATAGTTGTATGCCAATATGTTCCACCATACCATTTTCGGCTTTTCTAACTACCAGTTGATGATTGTTCTTCTGTATGAAAGTATACCCTATCTTGAGTGTATCGAGACCCTCTAGCTTTAACTCAGCAGCCACCTTTTTCAATTCTTCCGTTTTGAAAGAGAGGTTATTCTGAGCCTCAGCAGCAAGAGCGACGAACATCAAGGATATTATTGATGATAGAATTCTTTTCATGTTATGCTATTGTTTTTAGCGATAGCAGATGCCCATTGGCACCTGCTATCATATAGGATTATCAGAATGTAAATTCACGAAGAAGCCCAGTCCACGAATTGCCTTCCTGTCCTCGTTTCATTATTTCCTTGGCGATTTCCGCATTTTTCGGCAAACCGCCTAGTCCTTGTTGATAACAAGAAGCAAGATTGGCTGCAGCCGTCTTAGAGAGATAGCCATTGACCAACGCTTTATTATAGCAAGCGATGGCTTTCGTGATATTTTTATTCACAAGCTTTCCTGTGAAATACAAATCACCAAGCTCACACATCGCTGGAGCATAATCTCCATCGGCAGCCTTTTCAAGATATGTCACCACCTTGTTTTTATCTACCTTGACCGTTTTACTGCCAGAAAGATGTAATTGAGCTAGGAGGAAACAAGCGTATGGTTCACCAAGGCTTACACCTTTCTCATAATATGCCAACATCTTCTTTTCGTTAGCCTTTTTCCATTCTTTGTCTGCATAGCAGAGACCCAAAAGAGCCGAAGCCACTGGTATATTTTTCTTTTCAAGCGCTGTCAGTTCCTTTACAGCCGTGGCATAATCAGGAGTAGTTGCTTCCATACAAGCCATAGCGTGTATAAAAGTATAGAAATCCGTTCCTTTCCAACCATCATTGATTTCCACATTATCATCAGCCAGTTGCTTCATGAAGTTCGCCTTCATGCCTTTAGCAGAAGCATTCGCTAACCATTGCAAGGCTATGAGATAGTTTTGTTTTACTCCCAATCCTTTCTTATACATGATGCCAATATTCCACAGAGCCACAGGATTGTTTTTCACCGCAGCTTGCTTGTAAAGACTCATAGCCTTTGAATAATCTTGCTGAACGCCATCACCTTTGTATAAAAGGTCGCCCAACAACATCATTGCACTCGGTATATTTTGCTTCGCAGCCTTGTCAAGATAGCCAACAGCCTTAGCTTTATCAACCTTGGTTCCCTTACCATTGCATAGATAATCGCCCAATTTATAAGCTGCAAATCCATTGTTCAAGTCAGCAGCCTTTTGGAAATAAGGCAAAGCCTCGGCATACTTCTTAGCATGGTCGTAGGTAGTAGCCACCTTGACGATTGCATCAAGAGAATTGTAGTCTGCTGCCATCTTATAATACTTTAATGCCAATTCTGGATTCTTCTTGACGGTATTACCACAACCATTCTCGTACAAATCAGCCAATAGATGCATATCAAAAGCGGAGTGAGACTTTGCTAGGTTCTCCTCACGCTGTTTGACGAGTTCTGAATTTCCAGCCTTGACAGACTCCTTGTAGAGTTTCACCGCCATGACAGAATCTTTCTTGACACCATGTCCCAACTGATAACAAAGTCCCATATTGGCAATCGCCTTGACATGCTTCTGCTTACCAGCCATACTAAACCATTTCAAAGCTACATCGTAGTTTTGCTTTACCTTTTTACCTGTATAGTAATAGGTTCCCAATGTGTTTTGCGACTCTGCATCTCCTTTCTTTGCCTCATCTATCAGTTTTCTAACCTCAAGAGAATCCACATTGACCGAAGTCTTTGCCTTCTTTACTTTTGCCGTTTTCTTCTGTGCGGAAACAGGAAGAACCAAACAAAAAGCCATTGACAGGACAAATAATATATGTTTATTTTTCATAACTATGAATTTTGCTGAATATTACCAAAATAACTTTTTATCCAAGGTCAACGACATCGTCCATTGGGTTATCCAAGTCGCTATCCGAAACATTATCATGCTCATTCTGTGCCAGATAACCAGTCTCACCATTATTGACACTAACAATACTTTCCGAATCGCTTACAGTCAGGGTAGAAGGAACATCTGCTAGGACATTACCCGATTCATCGGTAACGACATCATAGGTATTGTCACCATCCACATCCACGGCATAAAGAGTTTCTCCATTATCGCCAGTGAATTGTGCGGCTGACAAGACTTGCCCATCAACCGTTTCCACAGTACCAACTGCTGCAATGTCAAGATTTCCCATGTCATTATCGGTTGGGTCCACCATAATAACATTATTCGTAATATCTTGTGCTACCAAACGAGGGTCTACGTCCGGAATATCATTTGTATCTATCTCGCCAGCATGAACGGTATTCTCTGTAGCTGGCTGCACATGGGTAGTAGAATTTCCTTGTGGTTGTGTCGCATTATCAGACACCTGCGGCTGAGGCTCTGTAACATGAGACTCATTCTCCGTTGGGGTTACAGTGGCATTCTGCGTTTCCGAGTCTTTATTTTCTTCCGCAGTCACAACCTCCTCAGCATTCTGACCGATAACCTCCTCGTCCATAGGACTAATAGGTTCCACGATGGCAAGCTCTTCATCGCCTCTTACAATATCAGTCGACACCACCGCACCAGCACCTAAACCAGCTGCACCAGCCAAGGCTGCACCTTTCTTGAAAGTTTCCTTAGCATTTCCATTCTTTGCATTCTTATTAATAACCTGAGTATCCATAATTGTTTGTTTTTAAATGATTTATACTTATTTTCTGATGCAAAGATACTTGTTTTTAGCGGTACTATCAAGTTTTTTTCAGCCATGTTACTCCAACCCCTAAGGTTCTTTGACGAAACCTAAAGTTTCTCTGACGAAGTCCCAAATACGATAAAGTTTAGTTTTTCTGTTAGATTTAGGAACAATATAAGATATGTTCTCTAGTCGTTCATTCACCCCATCCACTTTATCTATCTCTATAAGATATGCCGTATTATTATCATCACTATCCCTACATATCATAGCTAGTTCTTTTGCTTTTTCATCCAAAGGAGCATCCGAAGTTAGAATTTCTGCAATATCCTTATCCTTCACTTTGGTATAAACGCCATCTGTACAAAGCATAAAAACATCATGAGATTGTATGTTACGTATCAAAGTGATAGATGGAGTTTGATAATCTGCGGGATTATTCGTTACAAAAAGACATTTTGTTATGACATTTCTTTTTGGATGGTCGATAGCCTCAGCAGGAGTTATTACCCCTTCCTCTATCAAATCATTTACCAACGAATGGTCTTTGGTTTGGAATATAATCCCTTCCTCCTTACGTATCTGATAAACACGACTGTCGCCTAGGTGCGCCAATAACATACCCTCGCTTGTTTTCGCCATAAAGGCAAGAGTTGTAGCCATGGTTGGGCATATCGCTCTATTATTATATAAGGTGTGGTAGGCATGTTCTACGAGCAGCAATATATCTTCAGCCTCCAATTCCGAACAACTCTCATTAGCCAGATACCCTTCTATAGCTTGGCATACAAGTTTGCTAGCCACCTCCCCATGGTCTCTTCCCCCCACGCCATCACAAACCACGAAATACGAAGTTTGCTTGTTGGCTTCTACAGGACACAAGCAATCCTCTTGGCTTTCTCGATTGCCAAGCTGGGAGAATGAACAGGGCTGAGTTATCGAAATTATCATAATTGTTTCTCCTTCCAATAAAGCAAAGCCATAGGTTGCAAAATACGAAAAGAAAATCAAAAATGTCCATTTCCTACGGAGAATTTTCAAAAACTCCGTAGAAAAAAATCCCATCTTGAGCGTTTTATGTGCTTATTTTAGCCAAAATTCCGAACTAAAACTAACCCTATATTTACTCAGAAAGAACCAAACGGAGACCTAGAACACGAGAACGAATATTAGCAGAAACCCCACCTCTTCCCGCTACGGAAATTGCTCCAGCAATGTAACTTCCACCACGGACTACACGAGTAGGTCCTGAATTCGGACCAATAGGATTTATTTGAGATGACTCTGTATAATTTCCCCACCAATCTTGACAAAATTCCAAAACATTACCATTCATATCATAAAGCCCTAGTTCGTTCGCTTTTTTAGTCCCTACAGGATGTGGTCTCTTGTTAGAATTACCTTCATACCATGCGACATCCGAATATGCGCTACTACCACTATACAAAGTGCCCCTACTCTTATTTCCACCTCTTGCAGCATACTCCCATTCTGCTTCAGTTGGCAATCTAAATTTCCTCCCTGTCATTTTATTCAACTTTGCAATAAACAATTGACAATCATCCCAACTAACATTACCTACAGGCAAATCTTCTCCTTTAATTGAAGATGGATTATTTTCCATTACTAACTGCCACAAGCTTTGCGTCACCTCATACTTACCAATATAATAGTCCTTTGTCAAAATCACTTTATGAGCAGGCTTTTCCCAACTATAAGGATTTTGAATTTCAGATGTTGCTCCCATAACGAATGAACCAGACTCCACCTTTACCAATTCTATGTTGAAACCGTTTTTTACTGGAACTATAAGAGTTTTATTTTTATCATCGTTATCTATTGAGCGAGATAAAGACAGGATATAGGTAGCCCCACTTTTTAATTTTCCTACTCCATAATCATAAAAGTTTATCATCAGAGGAACATAATCCTGATGAAGAATACGAAGCATAGAATTGCCTTTAGGCATATAGACCCAATATTCACCTGTCTTTTTCACTACATCTTTTACACCGCCACTACATTCAAACTCAACGCCATCAAGAGCCAAGCCCACTTTCACTAACGCACAAATTTTGTCATTATTGTCAAGCCTAATAGCACAAGGAGGAGTCCTAGCTGACAAGTCGCCTTCAGAAAGTTTAAAAGACTTCACCAACAACTCCTGAGAATATCCCAAGCTAACCAAACATACCAAGAAACACAAAGTAAAAAATCGTTTCATATCATTTCACTATTAAATTTTAAACATCATATTTTCATTCAGAAAGAGCAAGTCGCAAACCCAAAATCGGTAGATAAAATAAATCCATACACCACTCTTTTTGCATTGCAACTCACACAATACTAGCTATCATACTACTCTGATAAAGCTAATCTGAAACCTAAGCTACTAGCATAAGCAGTAAATGGATCTCCAATACGAACAGACGAACGACAATTTCGTTCATTATTAGGAAAGCCTCCTCCCCTATACATTTTTGACAAAGTTCTAGGGCTTATCATTATAGGGTCAGACTGAGCCGTACTTTGATACTCTCCTTTTCCATCTTCAACCCATTCCCAAACATTGCCACTCATATCATAGATTCCTAATTCATTCGGAAGTTTTGTTCCTACAGGATGTGGTTGTTTACTATTTGCACCCCACCATGCCACATCAGACAGAATATCACTTCCACTATATTGATAACCTTTTCCTTTATTTCCGCCACGAGCCGCATATTCCCATTCTGCTTCTGTTGGAAGACGGAAAACTCGCCCTGTAACAAGGTTAAGTTTTTTAATAAATTCATGACAATCCTTCCATGTTACCGATTCAACTGGCAGGGTCTTTCCTTTAAAGACCGAAGGATTATTACTCATTACAGATTCCCACAAATGTTGAGTTACCTCATACTTTCCTATATAATAGTTTTTTGTCAAGGTAACTTGATGAGCTGGTCTTTCATTATCATACGGCTCTAACATTTCTGGAGTTGCTCCCATTGCAAATGTTCCGGCCTCAACTTTCACCATTTCAATATTTACACCATTTTTCACTGGGATAACCAAGGTAGTAGAAGAAAGACTTGCGACTTGTCCCATCGGCTTTTCCAATGTAAGTACATAAGTCACGCCACTTTCTACCTTACCTATTCCATAATTATAGAAATTGATTTCCAAAGGGGTGTAATCCTTATGAAGAATGCGTAACTTCGAGTTGTTTTTAGGGAGATAGACCCAATACTCACCAGTCTTTCTCACAACATCTATCACACCACCACTACACTCAAATTCAACACCAGCAAGAGCCACGCCCACCTTTATCAACGCACAATACTTGTCATTAGTATCATAACGACATGTGGCAGAAGTTCTCGCCAAAATATCACCTTGCGACACTTTAAAAGAACTAACCGATAGTCTTTGAGCACAAGCCAACATTGTTTGAAACAAAACCAAAGTAATAGTTACGATTATTGTCTTCATGGATCTATTTTTATACTTTCAACCATTGTATATTGTTAATAATGAGGTATGAAGAAATCTTCTACAGCCAAATCCTTTTTCTTGAAAAATAGTAAACAACTATGAATCACAGGATTAGATTCTTCCGTAAAATCCCACAAAAGGAAATAATAGCCATCAGTTGAATTATGTAGTTCTTCGTCGCCTTGAAACAACTGCAATCTGAACCAAACGGCATACCAAAACGGATTAGCACCATGTCGCTGCAACTCCATATCAGAAATTCTGGCTTCAACACCTCTACTTTGTTGAAACAACTTATTCAGGTTACTAAGAATTTTCTGCTTATCATTTTCCCAGTTTTTGTCTACCCTTAAATGCTTACTTACAGCAGTATCTCCATTTTCATTTAGCGACTTAGTTATATCCAAAGAACGCCTATCTAGCAATTTTTCTATTGCTTCTAAGTTCTTTTCTGTATAGTAGCTTCTATAATCCTCCAGATACTTCAATATTTCTCTTCTCATTCGCATATCCAAGTTGGCTTTTCCACCTGATAAAAGAGCGAGATAAGAATTATTGTCGATGGAAGTCCTAACACCAGTAATAATCCCTTGCTTATTAAAACTAACGGTTAGTTCCTTGTGTAATTCACCTTTGTATTTATCATCCAAAGGTTTCAGCACAACAGGTATCTGACGAATTTCATATCCAGTAAAGTCTTGAACACAAGACTGAACATTATTTTCCCATTCACAACGGAATGGCATATATTGCCAAAGCATAGATAATCGTTCCGAAGCTTCTTTACTCATTTTTATTTTAGCCAAATTCAGCGTTCTATTGCCACTGTCGGCACGATTTATCTCCGTCAACAATGCTGAAACATTGTTTTCTACTTGCTTTTTTAGTGCTTGGTCATAAATGCCATCACTAAATCTAAATTTGACTTGTGCAAATACAAAAAAAGAATTAAACACAAGAAATAACAAGCAGACAATAAATACCTTTGATTTCATATCCATAATATTAATAAGAATTATTTATCTGTAAGAGCCAAGCGAAGTCCTACCCAAGAATTTCGTCCATTTTTTCCATTAGAATATAAGAATATATTACGATAGGAAGAACGACAGTAATTTGCATCCGTCGCCCAACACCCCCCTCGAATAACATGACCTTTTTCCCCAGTTTGGCATATAGGATTCGTTTGGATCGAGCTAGAAAACACTTTAGATTTTGACCAATCTTGATGCCAATCTTGACACCATTCTAGTACATTACCCGACATATCAAAAATTCCCAACACATTTGGTAGTTTTGTTCCTATTACATGAGTTTTACTTTCGCTGTTTTTATCAAACCAAGCATAATCAGCCAAATTATTACCTCCGCTATACTGAAAACCATGATTTCTCTTTCCACCACGAGCTGCGTATTCCCATTCAGCCTCTGTAGGCAATCGAAAATTTCGCCCAGTCATATCATTCAATTTTGAAATAAATGCCATACAATCATCCCAACTCACACACTCTACAGGTAAGTTTTCGTCTTTAAACTTTGATGGATTACTTCCTGTAACCGCTTGCCATAGAGCCTGACTCACCTCATATTTTCCCAAATAGTAATCTTTAGTCAAAACAACACGGTGCGCAGGTTTTTCATCATCTTCAGGATTTTTCATCTCTGGTGTCGCCCCCATCATAAATGTCCCAGCTTCAACCTTTACCATTTCTATACAGACTCCATCCTTAACTGGAATTGAAATGGTATTTGAGGATACCAATTCTTTCTTTTTATTCTCTATTAAAGTTATTTGTTCTTCATATCCAGGCACTAAATCTACTTGCTTAGATTGCCAACCTACATACGATATCGTAACTGTTACTGTTGGCGTTTTTGACTCTACAAAGAATTTACCATCTAAATCAGTTATAGCAGAATTACTTGTTCCATTCACCCTAATTAAGGCTCCAATAACGGGGTCACCTTTAACATCCACAACCTTTCCTAAGAATTTTACAACTTGCGAATTAGATGAATTTTGATTTGCAACATCCTCACCCATTACTGAAAATGAAGTAGCATTTGTTTCTTTAGATAATGTAATCTGAAGCTTACTTGGAGCTGAGGCTTTCAATTTTACCATACCTTCTTCTGACTCATATCCATCACAAAACACAACAAAATTATGCTGACCTACAGGTAAGTTTGCTATTGCTACCCCATCACTACCCTTTATTCTTTTATTATCCACTAGAACCGTAGCGTCTGTTGGAGCATATTTAATCGTAAGAGTTTGAGTTTGGCTAGGTAGATTTCCCCTAGAAACTGATAGCATCACTTCATAAGTCCTATTACTCTCCAACTTCTCTATACCATAGTTTGCAAATGTAATCATCGTTGGCGAATAATTGGGATGCTTCACTTTCAGCATACGGCTTCCTCGTGGCATATATACCCAATATTCACCTGTTTTGCTCTCAACCTTTCCTACAATGTTTCCTTCGAATCGAACACCTTGCAACCCTATTCCCACCTTTACCAATGCACAGTTTTTTTCATTCAAGTCTTTGCGAGGTTGAGTTTGAGCAGAGAGGTCACTTTCAGAAATCGAGAAAGATTCAACATTCAGCTTTTGAGCAAAACTCGAAACTTGAAAAATCACAAATAGTAAAATGACAAGCAAATGTCGTCTCATAAGTTTCAATACAAGAAATGTTATTTTATAAATTTGTTGCATAAGATTCCTATCATGAGAGATAGTATTGCTGTTATTATCAGATTTCTGAGTTCCAAGAGATTCTTGTTGTTTACAAAATCTACATGGAAAGTTAATCCATTCATACTAATCTCTCGAATTTTAGCTATGTCAGTAAATTCACAACTAGTCGCAGTGATTTTATCTGGCATAGGATACATTTGTGAGAAATTTACGATGTCAAGATACTCAAATTTTAACCGTTTACATTTGGCATCAACGTGCATCCGATATTTAATGTTTGTTTGAGAAATATCCCATGGATATAAGAAACTTTGGACAAAATTATCAATGCTAGTCGAAAAATAAATTTTTGCATCAGAACAAGGTGCCATAGAAAATAGACAATATCCACCGCCATCAACATAAGTACCATCATCATCTTTCTTTTTCCTAGGCTTATACATATACGACAAACTTCTATCATCTTTGACATTTACATCTCCACCTTTTGCATTTAGGTGATTGATGTTTGAATAACATTTGTAATCTATGGAAACCATCGCATATGTATCATTGAGAGAGTCTTTGAATATTCGAGATAACATTCTGTACTTTCCTTTTTCACTTAACATAAATCTTCTGTCTCTATTTTTCTTAGGAAACAGAGGACTTGCCTGTGGTGAAAGATATGTTTTTACATCAACTAAATTTCCTTTTGTTGTATCAACTTTTTGAGCACCACCATAATCCATGTTTACAAAAATATCGCACACGCTAGAATCTACGTCTCCATAACTTCTTATACTAACTTCTATTGCGCGATTAGGAATTCTATTGAAATAATAGTACGCTGTGATGCAGAATGCGATAATGATACAGTAAAAAAGAAACTGCAATGCACTGCGCTTATGTTTCGTGAAGAAAAATTTCAAAAACTGCATTTTATAGGTGCTTCTATTAATTTTCATTATTCGGAGAGAGCCAAACGAAATCCAGCTATTTTCAATTCAAGAATGGGATAAGCATCTAATCTATCAGATGGCTGACAACGCTGTTGCGGTACTGTCCAGCCTCCCCCCTTTATCACTCGTTTAGTTCCCACTACTGCGCCAATTGGATCTGTTTGAGAATATTCTGAGAAATTCTCATACCAATCTGAACACCATTCATATACATTTCCAGACATATCAAATATGCCCAACTCATTAGATTTTTTTGAACCAACTAAATGTGGACTATCTTTATTTATCTCTCCAAACCAAGCAACATCGGAAAGTACATTACTTCCACTGTAACGATATTTTTTCGAATTATTTCCACCACGAGCTGCAAATTCCCATTCCGCCTCTGTTGGCAAGCGGAAGTTTCTGCCTGTTATATTGTTTAATTTATTGATAAACTTTTGGCAATCAGTCCAACTAACATTTGAAACAGGCAAATAATCTCCTTTAACCTTAGAAGGATTTAGCCCCATTATAGCGTTCCATATTTTTTGGGTAACCTCATACTTTCCCATATAATAGTTGTTCGTCAAGGTTACTTTATGAGAAGGTTTGGAATCAGACCCAGTCCCTTCCATCTCGGCTGTATGTCCCATCATAAAAGTCCCAGCCTCAACCTTAACCATCTCTATACTAATGCCGTCTTTGACTGGGATAGTTATCGTACTTCCAGAAGTTCCACTTGACAAACTTGTTGTAGTTGGCTTTTGTTGCACAGTTGATTGAGTTATAGGTTCTGTAGCTTGAACAGCATTCCCATTCTGATTCAGCACCAACACATAAGTTCTATTACCCTCCAGCTTCTCCACACCAAAATCAGCAAAGGTTACCATGATAGGTAGAAAGTTCTTGGTTATCACTTTTATCTGCCTTGAATTCTGAGGCATATAAACCCACACTTCATTATTGTGCTTACCCAAGGGTGAAACCACATTGCCTTCCACATCCAAGACTTCACCGACAAACTGCACTTTGACCAAGGCACAGTTTTTGTCATTCGTATCCTTGCGAGGTTGAAGCTGCGCCGTCAAATCAGAGGAAGCCAACTCAAACTCAGGAATAAGCTTTTGCGCCAAAACAGAAAAGGCTTTAAGCAGCAACAACATCACAAGCAGAAATATCCGTCTCATACTCATTTTACACCTAACAACACTATTATCTAACAATTGTTTCTATCTTCTCTCCATTCCGATAAAGAGCACCATTCTGCACAACCCCATTCTCGCAGTAGCCGTCGATATAATCTCCTGCTTCTGGAACCGTAGAGCAACCTGCAACAGCATGAGAACTACGGAATGTCATTCTACCATTGCCATGTGGCTTGCCATTGAGGATGCCACCTGTCCACGTAGCATAACCTAGATTTACTGTTCCCGACTTTGCCATTTCTTTCTTTGCAGGATTTACTGATGTTGGGCCTCCATCAACATCTACAGGTTTAACCACCTTACCAGAGGTCTTGGCAGATTGCTTTTCAACTTGCGAATTATCCCTTTTTGGAGATTCAACATTTTCCTTAGCCGTAAACTTAGCGATGCGTACTGTATCTTGGGATACAGAATCCGTCTTTACATCTTGCTGAGCTACCTCCGAAGACTTGCCCTTATCACCGAAATGGTTCTTAGCATACCAACCGATGCCACCCACCAACAAGAGTCCGATGACAAGAGCTGCAACCTTTCCGATAGGCAGCGAACTGGAAGAGCTAGGAATAACAGGGTCTGTAACGATAGGTTCACCAGCAGTCATATCGGCACCAGAGCCCGTCTGTGATTTACCTTGCTGCAAGATATTCTGAAAGTCTTGGATGGTTTGCGGAAGACAAAGGCTATCCTTTTGCATTCCACAAATAATAGCATCCATCGTATTCTGCGAGATGCTTTCTGGCAAAGCTCGATATATCTTATGAACGCTCTGCTCCGAGGCATCATTCGGTTCCTTGCCTGTTATCATATATAATAAGGTGGCGGCTAGCGAGTAAATATCCAACGAAGGGTGGAACTCAGAAACAGGTTGCTTCAGTTCCATAGGTGAATAGCCTTTGGAATATCCACCAATCCCTTTGTTTCTCTTTGGCTTTCCATTCTCGAAATACACAGCCTGACCGAAATCTATCAACATCGGCTTTACCGATGCACCCTCACCCACCATCATGATGTTATCTGGTTTGATGTCCAAGTGCAAGATATGATGGTTATGGAGATAAGAGAGCGCACCCGATATAGCGCCGACGATTCCCCGAGCTTGGCTCTCAGACAAACAACCACCTTGTTCGGAAACATATTGATAAAGCGATACTTTGCCAAGATATGCCATCACATAATAAACCGTGTTGTTCTGTTCAAAGACCTCGTTCACTGGCACAATATTGGCATGTTTCAAGGCATGAAGTATCTCTGCTTCTTCTCGGAAATCTTGCTTCGCCTGCTTGAATAGCTGTTGGTTCTCTTGTGCCACCTGTACGTTCCCATTGGCATCCCTAGAACAAATCTTGCCCATGAAGAATTCCTTGATGGTAAATGTAGCAACCTGAGAAATGTTGCCTACCATAATCTGCGCCTTGGCTAGGTAAGTGATGCCAAAACCACCCTGATGTAGTTGTTTATCTATCGTATATGTCGTTGCTCCTTTCAGAACGGAGCCTATTGCTAATGCGTTCTCTATCATAACTTATTTATTTGTAAGACAAAAGTGAGTTTTACCTAATATGAATTCTTGGTCTAACTGGATGTAAACCGACGTGCCTACAGGTATCATCTTTCCTGAAAGATAAACAGGATTCTTGGAGCGATTAACGGTCAAGAGATATTTGTAGGAATGTCCAATTGCCTCGACTAGAATCGTTACAGAGCGATGGCTGATAGTCCGGTCTCCCTCTATCATGATGTCAGAAGGAGAAGACGGGTCATACATGCCTATCGTATTGGCACACCCTAACTGCAAACCATAATATTTGTCTTTGTTGTAGAAGTGCCTCTTTTTCTGCAAGAGCCTAGCCACCACGCCCGAAGGAGTTCCACTGGTAGGAATAATAGGGTCTGTTGCAGGATGTGATGACTTTTCCGAGTTTCCATCCATACCCATTCGAATTTGCTTCTCGGTGATTTTCACGCCAAACGTTTGTCCACATTCTGAATGAGGACATTTTACCTTGACCAAGCCTCCCTGTCCTGGCGAATAAAACTTCACCACTTGTCCACATTTGGGGCATTTTGTCGCAATGACTGGTTTCTTATTTTCTTCCATCGCTATTTTTACCAACTCATTAACACATTATTATATAGTGTCTTTGATGTCACCAATTGAGGATGCTGTCTCTTGTTATGCAGCTGTACATCTTTATGAATATACTTGAAAAGTTCGATGGCGGTAATATTCTTGTCGCCATCGCTATCCGCCTTCCCACGCAAGCCCTTCATAATGCCATTGGTCATCAATCCCGAACCAACCAAAGGACTCTCTGAAGAAGTTTCGCTAGAACGAGAGGATAGATATACGATATACCGAGGATTGCTCTTCATAATGTTTTCCCATGCCTTTTCATTGGCACTGACAAAATTCTTGGAATGCATATTGTTAGCAGCAGTTCCAGAGTAGCAAGCATCAATATAACATACGATATCCTTGGCTGGGCACTGGTCTAACTCTCGGAACAGCTCATTATACGAGAGCATCTGCGAAGAAGTGGATGCATAAGTACAAATGATGTTCTCCATACCATGCCCACTATAGGAAAATACAATCCTATCATTGGAGGTTGCTATATTTCTTACCTTTCTGATGGCAGCGATGACATTGGCACGAGTAGCATTCTGAGAGGTTAGCAGAACTACAGTCGCTCCCTTCGACTTATATAACGAAGCCAGACTCTTGGCATCCTTGGTAGACTGGGTGAGGTCGTTAGCCGTTCCTTCATAATTAGACACACCAGTAATGATGGCGTATGTTTTCTGTGCAAGCGCAGTTGTTGTCAGCAAAAAAGCAGACAAGCATGTTAGGACTAATCTTTTCATGATGTTTATATGTTTTAAGCGTGAGCCTTGCAACGGCTACACATTTGGTTCTTGAATTCGATTTCCGAAAGAGGCTTCGCACAACAAGGGCAAATCAACTTACCCGAATATTTGCTATTGAAATTCTTCAATTTCGAGTCTTTACCTATATATATGTTGATGAAAGCCTGTAGTATAGTGGTAAACACGGCTGTCACCGCCACTCCATATACCTTCTGATGCAACGGCAACAGCAAGGTGAGCACCAGTCCAATCATCGCCGAGATAAATCCTGGCAAGAACTTCATCATGTTCTTTTTCTGCAATTTGGCATCTATCTCCGTTTTCTCCCTGATTGCCTTGTCATGAATTTCAAGAACATACCGAAACTCCTGTTGATAATTCTTAGGGTCTTCCTCCAAGACATGATGGGCATAGAAAGTGAATCCCATGCTTGTTTGGTCGGCAAGAACGATACGAGTAAACTCGGTAATGTTCACCCTCTTTATCTGGACTAGCTCATCATTCTCATTGATGATGTATGTGCCATTCGTGGAGTTGAGGTCTTCCAAAATCCACTGTCCACTATCCGTAACAGTAATCTTGGCATGTTGCCTACTTACCCTCGAACCATTGATGGCAAACCGCTGGGTTCCCTCTTTTCCAATAATAACTTCTAGCATAATTCATTCTTCTTGATGGTGCTCTTGCTGACCAACTCCTTGTATTTTTTCAACAAAGGCTTTGGAAGTTTAAGCGTTATTGTATTTTTTATGCAATCAGACAAAACGAGGTGCTGTTTCAAAACATTTATGTCGTAGAGAAACCACTGATTGATGATTACACTTCTTCCTAATCTCACAAAAGGACTGACTTCTCCATCTGCATACGAAGCCGATACCAAAGTTTCCACCTTAGAAATGCCAAACGACAGAACGGTTGTCATACCACCAATGTAGCATATCTTGGTGTAATTGCCATCAGCCATAATATATGCTATGTTATCAACAAATAGCATAATCATTTCGTCTCGATTGTTGAGACAAATCTTTTTCATAAGCTATACATTATTATATATTACTACTTTATCTTTTCCAACAAGCCTGTCGGCACATACGCCGTACTCACCAAGCACACTCCTTTCACCTCGACAACTACCCTCTGCTGTCCGCCGAGCCTAGCCACCCTGCCGACCACTCCCTTAAACTCGCCGCCTGTCACCTTCACCAAGTCGCCACTCTTAAAGTGGCACCGGTCTTCGCTCACCACCTTCACCTTATCTATATCCACACTCGTTACCTTGATGAAATTCATCATGGCAGCATAGGGGATGGTGAGAGGTGGATTCTTGCCCGCCTCATCTTGCTTGAAATGATCATAATAAGGATTGAGGAAATTCAAATCGTCGTTATTGAGTATTTGGGAGATTGTTTCTAGAGTGGCATACACAAAGAGGAAATTAGGCAGGAAAGGCTCTATCTTGAATCGTCGCTTTCCTTTGACAATCTTCGCAACGTGCCGCAAAGGGAGATAGCATTCGGCATCTATTCTATTACCGTCGGGGCTATTTCGTTTGCTCAGAATATAATCGTAGGCTTTCTTCTCACGATGGTAAGTGGCTCGCAACACGTACCATTTCTTCATTGGGTTTGGAGCATATCTTACCGACACCTCATTTTGTGTATTATTGAGGGGGACATCGGAGGTAAGTCCGACGTGGGGAGATACTTTTCTACCTCCATCGGGTGCCACATTAATCAATGTTGACATGGTATTTTCCTAGTTTCTTAGAAAAATCCTCAAAAACGAACGGACACAAAAAGAGCGCGGAGCCAGTCTGCTGCCCGTCCCACGCTATTAAGGCCTTCGCATTGCCCTGTCTGTCGAAACGAACAACGCTGGAAGCCCCACGCCGATGTAAGTATATAGCACCACCTATCAACTCATTGCCGAAATGCTATGAGCCGACAAGGGCTGTATATATAATACATCCCAAGGGGCGTCCCCGTTGCTTTGTTCTTGACAGACATTTGGAAGTTGCGAAGTTCTAATAGCGTCAAAACCAAAGCGTACAGTTACGCCTTTTATGTATATATGTCCATCCCACCTTCGCCCAGTTGGAGCTTCCAGTAAGGATATGACACCGCAAAAGTAAGAAATATAATCGAAACAACAAAACTTTTAGCAAAAAAGTTTCGAAAAAAGTTATGTGAGGGGACACAATAGTAAAAAGGAGAGCTATCTCGGAACATGATATATTGCCTACAAAAGGGATGAGGCTAGAAGGAAGTTTAGAAAGAAGTACGCAAGTGATAAAGAACCAACAAATATACGCACGTATAAATCTTTTTTTCTCGAAAAAGTATCAAAGTCTCATTTTTCGGTGTAGAATAAGACTTATATCTTTAATACACAATACTTTATCACAAATGAGACTTCTCTAAAAACGGAGGGAGAAGTATCATCGAAGTATCATAAATTAGCGAGAAGTATCATGATTTCTTGCTTGCATCGAAAAAAAATGCTTTATGAAGTGATAATAATAGCATTTTTAAGGCAATAAACAGGATGTTTTTGCGTTTAGTAAAACAGAATGTTTTATTCTTAAAACTTAAGAAACATGGATGAAAAGGAATTACTGAAAAAGGCTTTTGAGTACGGAAACGTACCTAGCAACATCACCTACTGTTTCACCGAACCATGTCCGATGAAAAACAAATGTATCCACTATCTATCTGCACTCTACAAAAACGAGAAGACTGATAGAGGGGATGCCATTTTCCCAAATGCCCTGAAAAATGGGAATTGCAAGTACTTCGCTCCGCTGCGTGTCGTGAAAATGGCATGGGGATTCGACAAACTCTTTGCCGAAATGAAAGTGAAAGACGCTCCTGCACTGCGCGCCGAAATGAGAGACTACCTCGGTAGCAAAGGACAATACTACCGTTACAAACTGGGACAACTGAAACTCCTGCCGGAACAACAGGCATATATCAAACAGCTCTTCGCCAGATACGGATATAAAGATGTTGAATTCGACCATTTCTCAGAAGAGATTGATTTCACTAAAAGCTAATCTTTTTCTCTGCCCTCCAGATGTTCCAGCCATGCCATTTAAGCGGTCCCATGGTGAACACGTGACGGGCTACCGGAGAACACGTGCTGGGCAGTAGGAGAACAAGTGATGGGCAGTCATTGCCCACACAGCGGGCAACAAGTGCCCAATTTACGAACCAAACTTTGGGCAACGCAAGAATGACTTTTCCTGATTTCAGTAGACACTTTTTTACTTTATAAACTAGAAAGGTAGACACTTTCAATTTTATAAAACTGAAATAGTAGACAATCCTTATTTTTTGTTCCTATTTTTATAGACACAATAAAAAGAATCGTACTATTTTTGTAGTCACTACCCCTTCACTGGACTTACCGAACCCGGACTTGCTCTTTTGGTAAAGTAGGGAGCCCCTCGATGGGGCTTCCTACTTTTTCGGATTACTGGCATGTACCATCCCCCCGAACTTGTCTTTTGGTCCTGCAAAGATACACAATCTTTATTAAGAATCCTTCTTTTTCGAAGTATAAATTCTCTTTTTCCACATCTTTTGTTGGATTCCTTGCTCCAGATGTGCTTTTGCCGGAGTTTTATAGCCTATACTCATGTGTGGTCTGCGGTTATTATAGAATTGTATATAACGACCGATGGTAGCACGAGCACATTCGATGTCCTTGAACACATGCATGCGATAGACCTTTTCCATCTTGATAATTCCATTCACACGCTCAGCAATGGCATTGTCAGTTGGCTTATAGTCTTCCGTCATGCTGATACTGATATCATATTCCTGTAGTTTCTGAACATAAGCATCACAACAGTATTGTACACCGCGATCGGAATGGTGGATAAGCCCCTTGAGACTTTCTCCTCCTTTCATTTCTATGGCCTGGTCTATAGCCATCTGAAGAGCCTGGATGGACAAAGCTGCACGCAATGTATCAGCAAGTACCCATCCTACAATTTTACGAGAATATGCATCCGTAACCAGATGGAGGTACGCAACATCTCCATTTGCCAGTTGGATATAAGTAATGTCACTCACCCACAGTTGATTAGCCGATGTGAGAACGATACCTTTTACCAAATTTTTCCACTTGTGATAACGGTGGTTTGAATTGGTTGTATGACGCGCCTTACGAGGAGGAAGCATTAACTGATGACGGCGCAGCAGTGTGAAGAAGCTGTCACGACCAGGTATGAGCTTTCGACCATAAAGTTCAGTCAGCATGAGCCAAAGTTTATAGCCACCAATACCAGGATCCTCATCTCGGATTTCACGAACATTATCCAAGATAACTTTATCACGATTTACTTCTGCTTCAATATCAGCCTTCGACTGGTAGAAGGCTTGACGGCAATGACCAAATAGGCGGCAAGCAGTCGCAACTTTCATGCTGCGCTGCTCGACCAGTTCCATGACTACTTGGCCCCAGATTTTTTTCGTATTGGGATATCAAAGTACTCTTCAGCACGAGTAATCATCAGATCACGTGCTTCAGTTTCCAACTTAGAGAAGGCCAAGGCTTTCTCTAACTCCTTGATGCGTTGCTTCAATTGAGCATTCTCTTCTTGATAGCTTTCTTTACTACGATTTGCCATATCTGTTATATTTGCTAGTTCTGACTGCAAAGATAACAATTCTTTTTCATTAGCAAACACTTTTAGCCAAGTATTTAATGACTTGACTGCTGCAATTCCACGACTCTTACAGAAACTGTATTTGCTGAGTCCTGACTGATAATAGTCGCAAAGTAAAGACAATTTGTCTTCCTTACTGTAACTTTTGTACTTTTTACTCATTACTAAACACATTTTATTAATTAACCATAAATGTGTCTATCTATATCAGTATAAGTCAGAAAGAGTTTATAGTTAACAGTTTATAGTTAATAGCTAATAGATTGACAATTAACCATCTTAATAAATATATTCAATGAAGATAACTATTGTTCATACAAACAATAAGAAGCAGCTCCTCGTCAGCACCAAGACGATGGAGAAGTTGCTGGAGCGCATCGCTAAGGATGACAGCAAGAATACTGTTACCCATTTCCGTGAATATGTGCCCCATATGGAAAACAACTACGAGTATTACAAGGATATGCCAACATGGATGCACATTTACCCCGCTGCTGAATTCGCCAAAGACGAAAACAACAACCTGAAGATGAAGACTTGCAACGGTATCCTGCTGCTGAAATTCGGAAACATTACGGATGTGGACGGCATGAAGGGCGTGAAACGCTCGGTTGCCATGCTGCCTTCTACCTTTGCTGCGCTGGAAGGTGCTGACGGAAAGTCGGTTATCGTATTGGTAAAGTACAGCAACGAAGCGAATTCGCTGCCTACCGACGAAGCGGATGCCGAACGTCTTTACCGCATCGCCTACCAGCAGATTCTGCCTGTATATCAGGCGATTGCCAAGGCTTCGGTGCTCACAGACGGTCCGAAGCCTTCTATTGAAGCAGGCTCCAACCTTTCTTTTGAGCCTTCGATGCACAACAGTTTTATGATGACGCTCGATGCGAAACCTTATTTCAACAATAAGGCGATGGCGATGAAGATTGACAGTAATGCACGTTCTCAAAGCCCAGCTCCAAATATGGATAATGTTCAGCAGTCGATTCCTGGTTCCGATACTCCGGAAGAAGAAAAGAAAGTTGACAAGAACAGTGTTCGCGAGAATATCGTGAACATGATGCAGCTGCTGAAAAGAAGATATGATTTCAGATACAACACGGTGATGAAATTCGTGGAATACATGCCGAAGGAGAAGGGTTGGTATGGTTTCCAACCTGTGGATCCGAGAGTGCAGAAGCGCATGACGCTGGAGGTGCAGCTCGCTGACATCCGGGTGAGCATCAAGGATGTCAGGAATTTTCTGGAGTCTGATTATATCAAGAATTATAATCCGATAGATGAATATCTCTTCCAATGCTACGACAAATGGGACGGGAAGGACCATATACGTGCCTTGGCTCGTACGGTTCCTACCAACAATCCTTACTGGGCAGACTGGTTCTACACCTGGTTTCTGGGCATGGTTGACCAGTGGCGCGGCTTTACCCATCGCCAGTATGGCAACTCGGTGGCTCCGCTTCTGATTTCCAAGCAGGGTTACAACAAGAGTACTTTCTGTCGCCGGCTATTGCCGCCAGAACTGCAATGGGGATATAGTGACAACCTGGTTCTGTCAGAAAAACGTCAGGTTTATCAGGCGATGGCGCAGTTTATGGTCATCAATCTCGATGAGTTCAACCAGATTTCGCCACAGGTGCAGCAGGGATTTCTGAAGAACCTCATCCAGTTGCCTACGCTGAAATACAAGCCTCCGTATGGCAGTCATGTCATGGAATTTCCTCGTCTCGCCTCGTTCATCGCCACGAGCAACATGAAGGATATTCTCACCGATCCATCCGGCAACAGAAGGTTTATAGGCGTGGAACTGACGGGACCGATCGATGTGAGTGTGCGTCCGAACTATCAGCAACTTTTCGCCCAGGCGCTGACTGCTTTGCGCAATGGCGAGAAGAGTTATTTTGATGCGGAACAGGTGAAGTTGATCATGAAGAACAACTACCAGTTTGAGGTGGTTGAGCCGATAGACCAGTATTTCCTGCTCTATTTCGAGTTGGTTGATGATGAGAAAGAGGGTGAATATCTGACTGCCGCCGAGATTTTCGACTATCTGAAAAAGCAGATAGGTTCATCGCTCAAGGTGAACAGTTTGATGGGATTCGGCAGAAAACTGGCGAACATGAGTGAGTTAAAACATAAGAGATTTGCAGATGGAATGAAGTATCTTGTAAAGAAAAAGTGAATTAATGATACTTCTATGAGACTTTAATGAGACTTCTCGGCATCAAAACCGAGAAGTCTCATTCTCTTTATCTTATTATCTATCAAGTCTTTAAGTCGATATTTTCAATAGAAAATGAGACTTTGAGACTTTTTTTCTCAAAAAAAACTTTTTCACGTAAGAGAAAACTATTATCCTTTAGATAGCATAAAGGAAGGTGCGGATGAACCAGTAGCAAACGATACCTGCGATGTAACCTACGAAAGCAATCCAGGAGATGTGCTTCATATACCAGCCGAAGGTAATCTTCTCCAAGCCCATTACTACCACACCAGCGGCACTACCGATAATCAGCATTGAACCACCGACACCGGCACAATAAGCCAGCAACTGCCAGAAGACGCCATCCACAGCCATATCGCCAGCGGCTGCCACAGGATACATTCCCATACATCCGGCTACCAGAGGCACATTATCAACAATACTTGAAAGCACACCGATGATACCAGTAACCAGGTAGTGGTTGCCATCGAATACGACGTTCAAGCCCTGACCCAAAGCAGTCAACACGCCAATCTCAGCCAGGCAGGATACAGCCATCAGGATACCGAGGAAGAAGAGGATGGTACTCATATCAACACGAGAAAGCAACTTGGTTACTCGCTTCTGAGTGCCCTCGGCATCAGCTCCACGATGCAAACCGCGATAGAAAACTTCGGTAGCAGTCCAGAGAACGCCCAATACCAGAAGGATTCCTACGAATGGAGGCAAGTGGGTGATACTCTTGAAGATAGGAACGAAGATCAAACCGCCTACTCCCAACCAGAACACAGCCTTGCGCTGACCTTCGGTGAAATCGCTGACCGATGCATTCTGCTGGTCAGAAACCTCAGGCATCACGAGTTCGCCCTTCAACATGGTCTGAAGGATGAGGGCAGGAATCACCATGGAAACCACAGACGGGATGAAGATTTCGGCGATAACGCCGGCAGCGGTAATCAATCCCTTGTTCCAGAGCATGATGGTGGTAACGTCGCCGATTGGTGAGAAAGCACCACCCGAATTGGCTGCGATGATGACGAGGGATGCATAAACCATGCGATCCTTGTGGTCGGTGACGAGCTTTCGGAGAATCATGATCATCACGATACTGGTGGTCAGATTGTCGAGGATGGCGGAGAGGAAGAAGGTAAGGACAGCGATACGCCAGAGGAGCGCACGCTTCGACTTGGTCTTCATCACCTTGCGAACCCAGTTGAATCCGCCGTTCTGGTCAACGATTTCCACGATGGTCATTGCACCCATCAGGAAGAAGAGTGTTGTGGCGGTATCGCCCAGATGTTCCTGGATGATTCCGGTCACCTTCTCCACCATTCCAGCAGCACCGCCTGTATAATCAGGGTGCATCAACTGGAGATACTGCATTGGATCCATCATGTAGAGGGTCCAACAACCTACCAACATCAACAGGGCTATCGCAGCCTTGTTTACCTTTGTCAAGCTTTCGGTGGCAATGAGTGCATAGCCGAGCACGAAAACGACAATAATAGAAATTGTAAGTGTAGTCATTACTTTTTATTTATTATTAGATATTCTTTCTATTTATTATTAGATATTCTTTTTTCCCTTATGTATGATTTGGTACTCACAATTGCCAAACGGGTGCAAAGGTACAAAAAGAAAAGCAATAACCACACGATTCCTTATTATAATTGTATGAAATCGTTTACTTACTTACAGTTTTAACCTAATAATAACTGATTTTCTTTGCGCATCTAACTGATTATTCTTACTTTTGCACATCATTAAGTAGTTTTTAAAGCATCGTCAATATGAAACAACATCATTATTTGAAATATCAGCTTTGGCTTCTCCTCTTCCTTCCTACCTGCCTCATGGCGCAGAACAAGGAAGAGAAGATGCCTGGACATATCACAAAAATACAGAAACTGGAGGATGTGAACGTAACAGGGAATCGTCCTCACTTCATCAGACTTAAGGGATATTATCGCAGTTACCAGACCAACGACTCTGTAATGAAATACTTCAACGACGGCATCGTGGAGTATTACATCAACCTGAAGAATGGAAAGACGGCTCTCAATGCCTATTCCAAAAGAAATCTTCACAACAGCCGACTCGTTTCCGAAGACAAAAAGCGAACATTCATGGTCAGCGACGAAGGAACCTTCCGACCTTGGCCGGAAGAGAAGACTCTTATTGAGCAATATCGAAAGAAATATCAGCTGAAAGATTCACTGGGCTCTCAACTCGTCCTGCTCAATCAGCAGACAATAGGCAGTATTCAAACGGACAGCACCCGGAACATCTGTCAGATAGAAATCAACCAGCTTCCTACCTACAAGAATCTGACGCACCAGCTTTTCGGTTATACCCAGACAGATATCTACGACCATGTGGTGGAAACCTATCAGATAAGTCCTGAAGATTACTATTCCTTCAAGGACCTGCTCTTCCAGAAATCTGACAACAGCTATCTTTTCTCTCACAAGAAAGACAAGCAGCAGCAACTCATCCATGTGATTACCGAACTATATATCACGGAAAAGGAGTATGTAGAAAAGAAGCAATCCATCAAACCGGATTCTTCTACTCCCAAAGAATCAGCTGCCGCCATTACCGATTTCTGCATCAGAAACAAGATACCTTCCTTGCCTGAAGGAACAGAGCAGGAGATGCAGCAGTTGACTCCCTATAATCCTGCAAACATGAAAGAGATAAAGGAGTAAGGGGGCTAAAAATATTGCCTGATGAAATCGCTTACTTACGGATTTCTTCCAAAACCCGTTCTATTTTGCGTATCCAGTGCTCATCGATTTCCACTTTTTCGGCATAAGACTTGAAGTTCATCACCACGTCTTCCACTTCTTCTATGATACTAGAAGCATTTCTGATATCCTGTCTTTGTGCAAAAAGCATCAAATCCTGCTTCGTTATATTCTTTCGCTTGCCAAGAACCGTAAGTTCATGGTTACGATAGAAATGCGAATCAGGATCGGCGGAAAATACGATGTCGTAAGCTGGCGATATATGCCATTCTCCGTTGGGATACATCACAAATGAGAAGTTCTTGGTATGGTCATCTACATTTTCTGCAAGTACATTAAACACCATTCTCCTATATTGCTGATTCTGTTCTTCTGCCGACAAATTCAGTTTTCTGCCCACAACAAACAAATCTTCGTAAGTATCAGCCAAGGAACTCATGGCAGCCAAAGTCTGAGTATATATTTTTCTGCCCTCCACCCTATCAAAGCGCTGGGTAAGGAAATTCTGTGTTCCATCAATCTCTACCAAACGAGAAGGCATCATGTTGATACCGGCATCCTTTGCCATCAGATAATAAGCCATCTCTACCCTAGTAAAAGGAAGTTCATTTTTCCTGCCTGTATCAAACTTCAATATATAGTGCTTAAAGTTAGACGGCAAATCGGCTTGGCCAGAACGAATAATACCTGTAGCCTCATCCATACCGATAATAGCCTTAGGACGCTGACCGCCAGCGGAAGTTCCCACCTTGTACAGATCTTCAAGAATAAGACTGTTGCTCATATCAATGTTCAAATCCTGCCTGTCCAGAAATATCTTATTGGCAAGTTCATAAAGTGAAGCCAACTCGATATTTACAGATGCATCCTCCTGGATATGAGCAGGCTGAAATTCCAAGGCACCCATTGCTCTCTTACCGATAAAAGACAGTCTATCCACTGCATTTACCATTTTGGATTGCAGATGATTGGCTTCCATCCATTTCTGGAAGACCACATTTCCCCAATGGTCAGGCAGAGAATCTGCTATGAACTCAGGCAAACCTGCATAAAGTTTTTCTCTGTTTCCAGACATAGGGAAAGTTCTTTGGACATAAACAGAATCCAACGGTGCTACCAATGGAGCAATATTCCATCCATACTGCATAAAATCCTTGTCGAATTGGAAGACAGAGCAGCTGCGCTTGTCATCCCAAGACAACAAGCCCACATTCTTATCCCACAAATTCACCTGCACAACATTATCTTTCATGTCTTACCCTTTCCTTCTTTTCATTCATTCTCTTCACTTGGCTAGGCAGCATTGGCAATGGCGGCAAGAGTTTCTCTGCTTCCTGCAGGAATCCAATGCTCCTCAACAGAGAAAGAATAGTGCCAAAGCCTATGTTCTTAGCTTCGCCTTTTTCAAACTGGCTAATGGTGAAAATGCTCACACCTGCCTTTACAGCCACCTCTTTCTGAGTGAGATTGCTGAACAGACGATATTGCTTGAATCGTCCTCCCAATTCTGATATAATCTCAGAATTAGACTTTGCCTCTATACCATATTCCGTAATCATGCTGCAAATATAGTTATTTCTTTATTTATCGCCAAATATAGGGTTAAATATTTAAATATCTTTAGTTATTGCAATAAAAAATGTTACTGAAGATGCTTTGCAGATATACCATAAAGAGAAACGCCCAAGGTTACTGGCAAATTCTTTTTTCTATCTGTACACAGATTTCTCACACAGCCCTTCTTGAAATAAGCAGGAAAATGAATTTCACCATTACCGCTACTTGCCATAACAGCTACACCTATATAATATTTATGATTGCGCTCCAGCTTCAACGGTTCTTCTATCCAAACAGATAAATCCTTCTTATCTGAAATTTCAGATAATCGAACGTACAAAGGTCGATGCTGTACAGGCACAAACTTTGTTCCCTTTACTTCATAAATGATTAAACGAATTGTGCATGAAGCAAAAGTACATTTTTGTACTCGCAACTTGGCTGTTTTCACATAATAGTCTTTATTTACAACAAATAAGGGGCCCGTTTCATATTTCGTGCTTCTAACGTTATGAAATGCAACATCACCTGGTGCCCGAACTCCTTTCCCAAGAATGCCTTCCTGCTTTTTACCGGAAACAACAGTTACATCAGACAAATCACAGGTCTTTTCCTTCAACGTAAGTTGCAGCGAAGTCTTTTTGCTATATACATCATAAGGTATTTTACTGGTCTGATAACTGATATGACTAATCACAAGTTCCTGTTTCATACCATCGGGCACCACCAGAGAGAAATTTCCTTCCTTGTCAGATACCGCATATATACTATCTACATATACGCTAGCGAATTCAACGTTCTTACCAAATTCATCTACAATATGTCCTTTTATAGTCTTATTTGCAGCAATACATGCCAAAGACATAAACTCACAGACAATCAGAAAAAATATAAATCTCCTCATATTCTTTGCTTTAAAATTTTATTAGAAATTATTTTATGCTTATATGTACAGAATCGTTATTTAAATATAGTAGCGTAAATCCCGATAGGCAACAACATGCCTATCGGGATAATCCATATATATATACATTTTCAAAAAATCTGCTTTACTGTGGCTGCAAGGTATAATCAATCTCACCATCCTGAGGACGATGAATGACTACCAATGTCTGATAGGTATCGAAGGTCTCATCCCAACCATCAAACTTCATCGGCAACTTGTCGATAGGGAAATAGCCATCGCCCTTGCCACCATAGCCATAGTTTACATGCACACGTCCCTGCTTGTCATAACCATCGATGACGAAAGAATGAGAGAAATAGTTTGCCTCACCATTCTTATAAGAAGTACCACCATAAAGCACTGGGCGACCGGCACTCAACTCGCGGAATACCACTTCCTTCCAAAGCTTGGCATCCTGCTCGTTAGGATAATCACGATAACCGTAATACTTCACAATGTATCCAAACTTGGCAGGAAGCCCCGTTGCCGCCTCTTTCGGATAAGCGGTGCTGACGCCCGAACCATAAGTGGTATTCACTGCCTCTCCACAATGAGCCATCAACTGAGCCACGGCATTTGCCTGGGCATCGGTATATTCCACACCCTCGTAAGTAGGCAACATCTGGTCCCAATCTATCTTGGTTCCATCGGCATATTTCTCAGGATACTGATAATAGTTCAGAATCTGAGCCAAAGCTGTAGCCACACAGCCCGTAAGCGATGGTTTGCCATTATCTAATGGAGTGGCATTATAATAAGGTGCATACTGATTCCAGGTTGTGGTGAGAAGCGCAGGAACTTCTTCCTTGCAGCCCTCAGGGATGTCATCACCCTCGCTCCAGGTGAATTCATCATAACCACCTTCGCCTACCTGGTTGCCATCATAATCGTTCAGGTAAGAATAGAACCAGACATCACCCTCTTCCTTGGTGCCATCAAACTGAGAATAGCCACCAGCGGTATAAAGACTTACATAATACTGGCTGCTTACATAGAAAGCATAATAGCCACTGCTTGCCGTACCTACAGGAGTAATCTCGGTAGAGCCATCTGGAACGGTGAAACTAATGCTATAGCCTTCCTCGCCAAACGGATTCTCGATGGTATAAGTGCCATCATCGTATGCCACGATGGTAGCCTTGAAACTGGTGCAGAGTGCTACGGATGTATAAGTACCGTCAGCTCGCCAAAGCTCACTCTTGGTACGCTTGAAGGTGAGCGAGATAGGCTCAGAATCGGCATAGTTCTCATCATTGCTCGATGCGATAATCTGGATGGTATATTCACCGATAGGCAGGTCGGTAAGAGTCACACTGTTGGTTTCCACACTACCCGTCTTCACCTCGCCATCTACCGTATAACTGTACTTGTAGTAATCGGCATGCTCCACTGCCGGCCATGAAATCGTGACACCGCCATTTCCGGTTTCTGCCGTAGGAGTAGGCTTAACCAGCGGAGTCTTGGCATTGGTGGTTGCCTTGAGGGTTGCGATAGGCGAAGTGGTCTTGTCGCTGTTCAAAGGCGAATATGCCCATACCTTCAGGGTGTAGGTGCTGCTAGGCTTCAAGCCCGTGGTAACTACAGATGTGGCAGCGGTTACACCACCCTGCACTACCTTTTCATCAGCATCGTAAAGTTCGTAGGCATACTGGGAAGCGCCTGCCACAGGCTGCCAGTTGAAAGCCAGCGAACTTACCGTCTTGCTTCCTTCGGTAACAGCAGGAGTCTCCAACTGCGTCTTCACCACATCGTCACTGCTGCAGGCAGTGAAGGTTGTGGCAAGGAGGAATGCTGCCATCAGCAGCATCCCCATCTTGCGTATTATTGATTGATTCTTTTTCATCGTTTTCTTTCTTTAAAAAGTTTCATTACTCTGCGGCTGGAATATTGGTGCTGTCCCAATACATATATATATAGGTATAGCCCGATTCTTTGCCGTCTGAATAATAGATATAAGGAGTCTGGAAACCGGCGTATGATGTGGTTGAACCACTCATGTCGATGGATGCATAGTCATCGCTTGTGGTATCCAGATAGAAGTTGATGTAGCTGATGCCCTTGTCAGCTCCCTCTGGTGTCCAGCTGGCATACTCATAGTTATCAGCATCCTTCATCAGATACCAGTAAGTACCGCCATCAGGGTCGTTCATATAATGGTCGGCTGGCATGAAGATACCCTTCCAGGTGCTTCTGTCGGAAGCAGAGAATGCCGAAGCTGTCCATGTGCCGTTGGCATCCTGAGGAATGATATAGAAGCCCAGGTTGATGCCAGAACCCAGATAGTTCTCGATGTAGAACTTGTTCTGACCCTCTAACTGATAGATATCTGACTTGACTGATGGGAAGATATCGCTCTGATACATGAAGGTGGCATTCTCCACTACCTTGACCCAACGGGCCACCATCACCGTGTAATTAAACACCGGAGAACCATCTACCTTGACATAAGGATTCGTGGCAGCCTCATCCAGATGGATGGAAAACTGATATGACTGGAGTGCCTGGAGACCAGGACAAGCTACGGAAAGAGTTGCCTCAGATTCACCATCCTTAAACTCCACAGCAGCAGGAACCTTGAACACGGCATCTGCCTTATCCACAACCACAGGGATGGAAACATCGCCCTTGGTGTTCTGGCGCTTCACCTTTAAATCAACCGTTGGTCGAGCCGCATATTCCTCAGGAGTAAGCACCTCGCTGGCTGCATTGGCTGCAGCAAAGTAGGCTCCCATATTATCCTCCGCCACCTTCTGGGCAGGCTGATAATCATCATCGTCGCTACATGCAGTGAAGGCAGTGATGGCCATACCCACAAGCAGCATATATAATAAATGTTGTAACTTTCTCATTTTTCTTGTTCTTTTTAAATAAATTACTTTGCCGTAATGGCACCAGATGGATTTGGACCAAGCACCACTGCCGGGTTTCTATCCTTCTCATCCTCAGGAATCATATAGTTCATCCAAGGTGCCACATAGCCGGCATAAGAGTTGAGCTGATAGCTTGGCTCGTAGTTGCTGCCTGCATAATGGCGCTTGATAGGGAGATTGAGACGCTTGTAATCGAAGAACACCAGGCCCTCACCCCACAGTTCGATGCGGCGCTGCACCATCAGGGCTGTGATGAAATCGTCCATGGTCTTTGCCTTGCACTTGTAGGAACCGTCGGTGTAACGATACGTGTTCACGAAGTCCTGCAAAGCCTGGGCTGCTGCCTCTACACCCTGGGTGTGAGCGATGGCCTCGAAATAATCAAAGTACATCTCCTCTACACGCATCAGCGGCAGCGAAGCAATCTGACCGGTCTCCAGGTCGTTCTTGGTGATACCGCCACTACCTGCACGGAACTTCATGTTGGCATACTGAGGAAGCTTGGCCCACTGCTCACCCGTCATCTTGGTCTTGTAGCCCGCAGGCACACTGTCCTTGCCAGCCGCATTGATCTTCTCTCCGGCATCAGCAGGATTTACCCAACTCTGGCGGCGCCAGTCTTTCACGGAAATCTTGTCGTAGAGTGCCTTGCTGATGCAGCGGTATGAGTTAAACTGAGCCATGCTCCAGGCCGCCTCCGAGCACATCCAGCCCCAGAAGGTGTACCACTCTGAGGTGTTAATCTGCTCCTTGCTGTTAACCAGCGTACCGAACATCCAGGAATCGTTGGCAGTGTTGAAGCCCGTATTGGTATCCGACCACTCCGCTTCTGTCAGCGGCTTGTAGGTATCGGCATGGATGGCCTTCTGCGCATATTCAGCAGCCTTGGCAAAGCAGTCGTTGGCAGAAGTGATGCCCAGCTTGCCATATCCGTCTTCGTTCTTATCGGCCTCAATCTGCTTGGCAAGGTCGTCGGCACTCTGCTCAAAGCGGGATGCCATGGCAAGCCACAGACGGGTTTTCAGACCATAGATAACACTCTTGTCCATGAAAGCCTTGTTGCTTCGGCTGTAATCGCCCAGCGCCTCCTCAGCCATGTTCAGGTCGTTCATAATGAAACGGTACATGGTGTAGAAAGGCGCACTTGGGTTGTTGCCCAGTTCCGTCTTGCTGGTGGTTTCCTTCACAATAGGCACCGTGAGTCCATATACTCCAGCCTTGTCAGCGGCATCATCCAGACTAGCTACACCTGTCTTGCGATACTCATAGAGTCGGTACAAGTCGAGATAGAGCATGGCACGATAGCCGTAGCCCTGACCCAGATAAGGCAATGCACTCTTGTTGCCACCCTCCACAGAACTCTTGGTGGTGGAGATTACATTATTGGCATTCTTGATGAAGGCATAGTAATAGTAGAACGGATAATAATATGCGTAGCGCAAAGAAGATCCATCCTCTGTATACGACCAGTAGTTATAGCCATTGTCGCTCATCGGGAAATCCTCGCAGAGCAGGTCGCGCATGTACATCTGGCAAGGATAACCCCAGTCCTGGGTATAGTTGCTACCGCCGTAGGTATTCCAGGTGGTGAGGAAAGAAGGAAGACTGTTGGCAAGATATTCCAACGACTTGCTTGAGGAACTGATCTGCCCAGGCACCGCCTGATTGTTCGGATAAGTTTCCTCTATACAGCTACTGAGGCTCAGCACACCCAGTGCCATCCCCATCGCTGCGATGATATGATTGATATTTCTTTTCATTTTGTTCATGTCTTATTGTTTTTGTCGTATCTTTAGAACTGCACAGAGATGCCGCCGGTGAAGGAACGAACCTGCGCATAGGATGATTCAGAAGAAGTACCCCAGAAGCCGCCACGAGGGTCAAAGCCCTTGCGCTTGCTCCAATAGTAGAGGTTGTCGCCCGATACATATACTCGCAGGTTGCTCAATCCTAAACTATTTACCCATTTTCGTGGGAAGGTGTAGCCCAGGTTGATATTCTGCAGGGTAAGCGTGGAAGCATTCGTCAGGAAGCGGTCGGAAGTGATGGCCGAACTGGTATCCACATCCTTCACGGCATACTGGAAGCGTGGGATATCAGAATTGGTATTGGTTTCTGACCATGCCTTCAGGATATCCTTGTGCAGGGAGAATCCGGTGTTGCCGGAAGATGGATTACCCATCAAAGCCTTGTAACCGTAGTCGATGGCCTTGCCGCCCAGACTGTAGTTGAAGGTGATGGAGAAGTCGAAGCCCTTGAATGCCAGGTTGCTGCTGAAACCTCCATAAAGGTCTGGGTCTGGTGTACCACAGTTGAAATAAGAGGCTGCGGTGGAAGATGTAGTTGTGGTCAGTTCGCCGGTAGCCTCATCCTTCACATACCAGGAAGACTCACCATCTGCCGTAACTCCGGCATATTTCTTCAGGCGGAAGGTGTGCATAGGCAGACCCTCGCCATAGAAGTAAGGATCGCTTACGTAACCTGGATGTCCATCAAGCATACTGCCCTTATTGTCGTCGTTGAGCATCGTAATCTTGTTCTTGTAGTGGGTGGCGTTGAGGTTGATCATCCACGAGAGGTCCTTGGTGCGGATAGGCGTAAAGTGCAAATCTACCTCCACACCGCGGTTGACCATATCACCCACATTGTCATAAGAACCGGTATAACCGCCTGAGAATGGCACATATACGAAGCAGAGCATATCGGTGGTCTTGCGACTGAAGTACTCGATGCTACCCGTGATGCGGCTCTTGAGGAGTTCAAACTCGATACCTGCATTGAAGTTGCTGTTGGTCTCCCAGGTAATATTCGGATTACCCACGGTGTTCTGCACGAAACTTACCTCGCCATTGAAATTGCTGAGATAATAAGTATCGGTATATCGGTAGTCACCGATAGCATCGTTACCCTGCTGACCCCATGAAGCCTTCAGCTTCAGCATATCAATCCAGGAAGACTGGAACCATTTTTCCTTGCTCAGAATCCAGGCACCGCCGAAGGAATAGAAGTTACCCCAGCGATGGTCGGGATGGAAGCGGGATGAGGCGTCTCTACGGTAAGATGCCTGCAGGAAATACTTGCCATCGTAATCGTACATCAGTCGGGAGAAATAACCCTCGGTGTTGTAATTGCTGGTGTTGCTGCCGTTGGAAATCACCTTCACGGCACCATCCAGTTCCTGTGCTCCGAAATAAGAGAACATCTTCTCCTTGTCACCACTGAGGTAGTTGTACATGTACTTATAGTTCTCATGACCCAGCATCAGGGTAAAGCTGTGCTTGTCAAACTGCCTGCTGTAGTTGGCTATCTGCTGGAAGTTAACAGTATAGGTCTGATAAGCTGCCTTATATACATATCCACCCGGATAAACCGTTGCAGTATTTCCATAGAAAGGCTGGGTGGTCTGTGTATTCTTCCACTCATTGTCGGTCACGGTGCCGTTCAGTGTCAGCTTCAAGCCCTCGACAGGGGTGATATCAGCAAAACCATTGAGGGTGAACACATTGGTAAAGGTCTTGTTGGCATTGAGCTTATCCGTCTGCAGGAAGTTTCTCAGAGGTTCCAATCCCGTAGGACGGTGTGCACCGCCATTTCCACCATCACCATAGTCATACATCTTGCCATTTTCATCGGTCATGATGTTGCCTTCGCCATCACGCAGATAAACCGGATAGATAGGTGCAAAGCGAGTGGTGATATCGAAAACCGTCTGGCTACCATCGCTCACATCGTTCTGGTCGGTATGGGCAAAGTTGATGTTCGTGCCCACCTTCAGCCAGTCCTTGGCCTGGTAATCAGCCTTGACACGGGCTGTATATCGCTCGAAATCAGAGTTATATACGATACCCTCGTTCTTCAGATAGCCCAGGGAAGCATAGTAGGTCATCTTGTTGCTACCACCGGTAATACTCATGTTGTATTCCTGGCGCAGCGCATTGCGGAAAGCCTCATCCACCCAGTCGTCAGGGGTAAGGGTATAGAACTTGCCGTTGTTATAGACACGGTTGCCCAAGGTGGCATTCGGGTTCAGGCGGCCGTTGGTTCCAATGAGATACTGTCCCTCAGGAACGGCATAGACCACATAGCCCAATCCGCCCTTGTCGCTTGTCTTGCCCATGGTTTCGTTGGCAGCAACATGCGCATCAAAAGCCGACATGCCCTTGTCGCGTACATTATAATTATAGAGAGCCTTGTAATAGGTTTCGTAATACTCGGCAGGGTCGGTGATGCGGTCGTAATCGATGGTGGCACGACTGTTGCCGCTCCACTTAGCCTCGAAGCTGATGGTAGCCTTCTCAGCCTTACCCTTCTTGGTGGTAATCATGATAACACCATTGGCACCACGGGCACCATAGAGGGCGTTGGATGCCGCATCCTTCAACACGGTGACACTCTCCACATCGTTAGGATTGAGGTTGTTCCATCCGCCATCGTATGGAGCACCATCCACGATAATGAGCGGAGATGTTCCGGCGTTGATGGAACTGAAGCCACGGATGGCAAAAGAAGGAGTGGCTGTTGGCGAACCGGAAGTATTGGTCATCTGCACACCGGCTACCTCGCCCTGCAATCCGCTGAATACGTTGGTAAGCTGCTTTTTCTCCAGCAGGTCGCCTTTTACAACGCCTGCAGAACCCGTGAAGGATGATTTCTTCTGCTCGCCATAGGCCACAACGATGACCTCATCGAGCTGACGGTCCTGCGACTGCATGTTGACCTTCATACCCGGCGCCGCCTTCACGGTCTGTGAATCCATACCAAGATAAGTGATTACAATTGTTTCTCCTTGTTTAGCACTCGGCAAGCTGAACTTACCATCTATGTCGGTCACGGTTCCGGTTTTAGAACCTTTCACCATGATCTGTGCACCCACTACAGGGTCTCCATTTTCATCGAAGACCTGTCCCCCAACCTGTCCGGAAGACTGTGCCAGCACTTGCCCCGAAGCAGCCAGCAACAGGGAAGCAAATAAAACCTTCATTTTCATATATCTTCTCTTCTTATATTATTATCTCTTATAATACTCGTCTCTTTTCCTCTCTTTATCTTGAATACACCTATTTTATATATTACAACGCTATCCATTACAAGTTTTACATAAAATATGTATTCAGATGCAAAGGTAATATTAAATCCGTTAACAGCCAAACAAAAATCACAATAATTACCATTTTGCATAGCAAAAAGATACATTTCACTCAAAACCAACGTATTAATGCCATTTTTCAAGATTCAAATTCCCGAAAAAAGCAACAGTTTTTCGTCCGTAACATCTTTGTCGCAGCTTCGTCAATGCCTTTCAACCTCATCGCAACCCCAGTGTAATATAACCACCGTACCTTTGCAACCGAAATCAAACGATATAGGTTATGAATGCTAAAAGGGGAATTATTGTATTAGGACTGCTCTCGGCGGCTAGCATGCCAACGTGGGCGCAACAGATTAAGGGTGTCGTAATCGACCAGAAATCGAAAGAGACACTCATCGGTGCAGTCATCACTGTGGATGGAACCAACGTGAAGGCTATCACCAACATCGACGGAAACTTCCAGATTGATGGATTGGATAAAGAAAAGACATATACACTATATATTAATTATGTAGGATATAAGACTCAAAAAATTGACGGGGTTCAGGCGAAGGACGCAGACCAGGTGATTGCGCTGCAACCTGATGAACAGCAGCTGAAGGAGGTGACCGTTACCGCAGTGGAAAGGCGTAATACGGATGCGGCAATGATACAGGTCGCCAAAAACAGTCCCGTCATCGTGAGCAATGTTTCGGCACAGGAAATATCCCGTACTCAGGATACAAATGCAGGTGAGGTGATACGCCGAGTGCCAGGCGTAAGCCTCATCGACGATAAATTCGTGATGGTTCGTGGATTGTCTCAGCGTTATAACAATGTGTGGGTGAACGGAGGAGCAGTGCCTAGTTCTGAGGCTGATTCAAGGGCATTCTCCTTCGACATCATCCCAAGTTCGCAAATCGACAACCTCACCATCGTGAAGTCGCCATCGGCAGAATATCCTGCTGACTACTCAGGCGGTTTCATCATCGTCAACACCAAGGAGATTCCGGCAGAAAACAGTTTCAACATCGCCGTAGGCGGAAACTGGAATACATCTTCTGTCTTCAAGGACTTTTCTTACTCAAAAGGTTCCGGAACCGATTTCCTAGGGTTCGACAATGGCTTGAGAAACCTGAATGGGGGCATCCATGCTGACTTGAATCCGCAGCTCGATGCCAACGGAAAACCGGTGGGCGATTATGCTACTTCGCTCCTGGGAAATAGACTTAACAACGATTGGCTCGTGAAGAACAGGAAGCCTTTGGGCGACTTGAAACTGGCGGCCAGCCTCAACCAGCGCTGGATGCTAGGCGGAAGAACACTCGGCATGCTCGCTGCCTTGAACTATACCAACGAATACCGCACCTATGAGAACATGGAGAACAACCTCTATGGCATCTATGATGCAGCCAATGACAAGCCGAACTATCTTCGTCATTCAGTTGACGACCAGTATAATAATAACGTCAGACTCGGAGCGATGCTCAACTTCACCTTCCTTTCCAAGGACGGCAACCACAAGTATCAGCTCAAGAACATCTTCAACCAGTTGGCTACCAGCCGATATACCTGGCGTGAAGGCGTGAGTGCCCAGTCGAACCTGGAGCGGAGCGCAGAGTATTACTACCGCAGTCGAACTACATATAACGGTCAGCTTACCGGCAAGCACACCTTCACTAGCGACGCCCTTGACTGGAGCATCGGGTATGCGTATGCCAACCGCCATTTGCCTGACCGTCGTAGATACCTCATCGACGATGCTCTTGAATCGGGCGTTTATGCCCTGAGCACCGGCAACGACATATCCCGCGAGTGGACTCAACTCGACGAACACATTTTCTCTCTAGGTTTAAATGATAAGCATCACTTCAAGTTTGGCAACTTTGAGCCAGACTTGCAAGTGGGAGCTTATGGAGAATACCGCAGTCGAGAATACCAGACTCGCAACTTCATCTACAATTGGAATGTTTCAGCTAACAACATGCCATCCGGCTTCCGTCACAGCCATATCCCTACCCTGCTCTCCAATGAGGCGAACATGGGTTACGACAAGCTGTATCTTCTGGAGGAAAAGCAGATGCGCAATAACTACCGCGGACACAACACCTTAGGCGCCGGATACCTGGCGATGTCTCTCCCCTTTGGCAAACTCGGCATCCACGCCGGTGTCCGCTTTGAGCATAATGATATGGAACTCATCTCCAATTCCCGTGACTACGAGAAGAGTGAATCGAGCCGTCATTACAAGACCGATGATGTTTTTCCATCTCTCAATACAACATATAAGATCAGCGACCAGCACCAGGTGCGACTGTCGTATGGTCACAGTATTAACCGACCTGAATTCCGTGAAGTGTCGTCATCGGTGTATTACGACTTCGACCTTGCCAGCAATGTGCAGGGAAACACAGAGTTGAAGAACTGTTATGTCGATAACCTCGACCTGCGATATGAGTGGTATCCATCCCGTGGAGAGCTCATTTCGCTGGCAGTCTTCTACAAGCACTTCGATTCTCCTATCGAGTGGACCTACACGGTGGCAGGTGGCACAGACTTGATTTATTCCTACAAGAATGCGAAGAGTGCCAACAATTACGGTGTGGAGCTGGATATCAGAAAGAATCTCGGTTTCATAGGATTGAAGGATTTCAGCTGGTCGTTTAATGGTGCCCTCATCAAGAGCAAGGTGCAGTTTGAGAAGGGTTCGAAAGAGGAAAACAGACCGATGCAAGGTCAGTCGCCATACCTTATCAACACCGGCATCTTCTATAAGAACGAGCCATTGAAGATGGATATCGCCCTGCTCTACAACCGCATAGGCAAGCGAATCATCGGTGTGGGCAGAAGCGAAGGAAGCACAGGCGATGACTCCAATTCCCGAGTACCTCACAGCTACGAGATGCCTCGCAACACCATCGACTTCTCGCTGGCAAAGAAATTCGGCAACCATCTGGAGCTGAAGCTCAACGTAAGAGATTTTCTTGCAGAAAAGATATATTACAAGCAGTTTGCTGATGTAACGTATAGCGACGGAAGCAGGAAGCAAGTGGAAGAGATTTCAAGATGCTACAAGCCGGGCAGAAACATCGGTTTGCAGGCAATCTATAAATTCTAAATAATAAATAAGAATAATTAGATGTTTGTTTAATAAAACAGGAAACAATGATGAACAAGATGTATTTTTTAGGATGCATGGGCATCCTCGCAGCATCTGCCATATTAAGCAGTTGCAGCAGTGACAATGACGATCCAACTCCTTCTCCAAATCCTTCTCCAAATCCAGGATCAGAAGTAGTTTACAAGTGGACAACCAATGGCGGCTTGAAAGCCTGCGACCACATTCTCTTCGGAACAGATGACAAGGAAAACGCCAATGGTACACAGATTGGTAACGGCGACCAGGAGTTCGTCTTCACAGGCAAGCAGACTTTGAAGAAAGGCACTTATCTCCTCAAGGGATGGGTATATATTGCAGATGGTGCTGAACTCACCATCGAACCGGGAACTATCATCAAGGGCGACAAGCAGACCAAGGCGGCACTCATCGCAGAGCGTGGCGGTAAGCTCATCGCCAAAGGTACAGCCACAGAGCCTATCGTCTTTACATCAGAAGAGGCTGCAGGCAGCAGAAAGCCTGGCGACTGGGGTGGCATCATCCTCTGCGGTAAGGCTAAGAACAACCAGACTGAGCAGCAGATTGAGGGTGGTCCTCGTACCAAGCATGGCGGCGCAGATGATGCAGATAATTCTGGTACTTTAAGCTATGTGCGCATCGAGTTTGCCGGTTATCCATTCCAGAAGGATAAGGAGATTAATGGTTTGACCTTCGGTTCGGTAGGTTCCGGCACACAGATAGACCACGTACAGGTATCTTATTCTAATGATGATTCCTTCGAGTGGTTTGGCGGTACCGTGAACTGCAAGTATCTCGTAGCCTACAAGGGTTGGGATGATGATTTCGATACCGATAACGGTTTCTCAGGCAAGGTGCAGTATGGTCTTTCACTGCGCGACAGCAAGATAGCCGATACCTCTCAGAGCAACGGTTTCGAGAGCGACAACTGTGCCGATGGTGCTACCGTGGATCCTCGTACCAAGGCAACTTTCTCTAACATCACCTTCGTTGGTCCTAAGGTATTGGATTCTAAGTTCCAGAACACCACAGATTATATCACTGCCGGTGCCTACAATCCAAACAACGGTTCAGCCCTCGGCAAGTTCCAAGCAGCCATGCAGATTCGCCGTTCTTCTAACCTCAACTGCATCAACTCTGTAGCCTTAGGCTGGCCTATCGGTTTGATTGTTGATGGTGAGAAGGGTGAAACCGTGAAGAATGCCAAGGATGGCAAATTCAAGCTTCAGAATGTATATTTCGCAGGTATGGATGCCGTTGGTACAGATGCCAACAAGCAGTATGAGGATTATCTCTACGATGCAGCGAAGAAGCAGGATATCGACAAGAATCAGAAGTCATACAGCAACACCTTCTTCTTTGCAGAGCAGAGCAACAAGTATTTTGATTCATGGACCTCATTGGTAGGTGCTGATGGTTATACTCCTATAGCAGGAAGCCCATTGCTCGGTGCTGCAAGTTTCAATGGCTGGACAGGTTTCGACACCGTAAGCTACATCGGAGCCTTCGATGGCAGCAACAACTGGATGAGCGGTTGGACCAACTTCGACCCTCAGAATGCAAAGTACTAAAAGAAGAATAGCTACTTTCTATTTTGACTATAAGGTTTTCTTTTATTGGGGCATGGCGCAGCGATTTGCGCCATGCTTTTTTTGTTGGGTTATGGAGGGCATTGATTAGAAAACATTTCTATTTTTGATGTCAGTTGAAGGTCTTGATTACAATCAACAGCAACTTTTAGAGTCATTGGGACTGCCGACTGCAATCAACAGATACTTTTAACCTCATTGAAGCCATTGATTGCAATCAATACCTACATTCATGTGTCGTTGGGGCAGCAGACTGCAATCAAAGGCTCCTTTTAATTGCCGTTGAATGTTTTGATTCCAGATTCCATGCCCGCAAAATGTAAAGATGCCTGCTGATTCCAGTTTATGGCAACATTTTGTTTCAAAACATCCCAAAAACTGGCATCAAAGTCTATTTTTATAGGAAAAAACTATCTTTTTCTCACAATATGATAAAATTTTCGCAATAAGGTTGCGGTTTTCTCGATAATTTTTATATTTTAGCCATTGCAATCGGAGGAATCCGACAACGCACATAACGAATTGTCAAATTAAAATCTTTAGCATCATGAAAGAGATTTCAGACATCAACATCCAGCGCATGAATAACGGTGCGCATTTCACGTTTGTAAGTAACATTCTTGCACGTGCCGAAGCAGACACTGCCGTCAAGGAAAAGGCTTCGGAACTAGTCAGTAATTTCAAGGCTGCAGTTACAGCAGAAGACGAAGCCTTGAAAATTTCACAGAAAAGTCTCTTGACTGATGATATAGCCAAGGCTGACAACGACCGTGATGCTCTATACGCTGGCTACAAGAAAGCCGTTGAAGGCTTCCTCGCCATGCCGGTTGCCGACATGGCTCAGGCTGCAAAGGTCCTATCACAGCACATCAAGGACTACAAGATCAACACCGCCGGACAACTCGACAAGGAGACAGGTCTTCTGGTCAACTTCATCACAGACCTAGAAGGCAAGTTTTCTGCACAAGTCATCACGCTAGGCTTGACGGCATTCGTAACCAACCTGAAGGAAGCCAACGAGCGAGTAAAAACTCTCACCCTGCAGCGCACCAACGAGAAGATGGGCATAACCATAGGAGCATTGAAGACTGCCCGCACAGCCAGCGACGATGCATATCGCGCATTGGTGAAGATGGTGAATGCCCTCGCCCTGGTCTTTGGCGAGAAGGACTACACCTCATTCATCGACTACGTAAATACGGAAATCACTCACTACAAGCGTGAGGTACTCAACCAGAAGTCTACCTCCCCTTCCACTTCGGGCGGCTCAACAGACGGAGGCACCAAGCCGGGCGGTAGCGGCTCAGACTCTTCATCAACCGGCGGAGGCTCAACGACAGGCGGAGGCTCATCTTCTTCTGAAGGAGACGGCGGCGACGTTGGGTTGTAATTAAAATGATAGCTTTTATTGGGTATTCCCCAGTTTTTGCGTTAAAATTTCATAGCAAATTCTTTATTACCAATACTTTTGGTTAATTTTGCAAGCAAACTCATAAAAGAGGGTTCGTCATATACCGATGGCTCACCCTCTTTTGATAGTAATAGTTCACGGATTGTCAAACATTAAAATAGAGTAAAATAAGAAACAGACATTATACAAGACAGAAACGCTAAGGATTGTGCCATTCTCAGAATAGCCATTCCTCAACAGAGACATTAACCGAGGCTTGCCTCGAAATCTTTAATCCAGCGTTTCCGTTCTATACTTTTTGGATATTGAGCTTTTATGCTCTTGCCTCCCAACTTAGAATACCGCCAATATTCGCACAATGGAGACAAGCAGTAAAGAAGTTCACGCTTTTAGGCGTGGACTGTTCTGTCGCTTGTTATTGTGCAGGTCACTTGGCGGTAACCTTAAGTTGAAACAAGCAACGAACGGTTACACGCCTTTTTTTATCATTTAATATGAAACAAATAAGACTTACATTAGTATTGCTATTTATTATTGTTGCATCGTCTTCATATGCGATAAAACACACGGATGTAAAAATAGGCAAAATAAACTATACCATTTGGTATGACACGTCCGACAAAAAAGACTATGCAGAAGTAACATCCCCAGAAGAAGGACATTACAGTGGGGAAATCACCATCCCTGAGGAAATTACATATAAGAACAAGGTTTATCCTGTAACAACAATTGGAGCATATGCATTTTGCAATGATGCAAATGTAACGAAAGTCATAATTCCTAATTCTGTAACTAAAATTAGAATTGACGCTTTCCTTGGATGCTATGGGCTCACTGCTTTAACTATCCCTAATTCAGTAACAGACATTGACATTGATGTTTTTAGAGCAGCCAATCTAAGCACTCTTATTTTTGAAGATGGAGATGTGCCTATAACTTTTGCCTCCTCAAATAATTGCATAGCAAGTAAATGCTTCCAAGATACAAAAGTTAAAGACCTATATTTAGGAAGAAAGATTAAATCAGAAGATTACACGAATCCATTGTTAGGAATCAAAGAAACCGTTACAAAAGTTGAATTTGGAAAAATATACAACAATGTTCCAGACAAAATGTTTAAATCAAGTCCTTTATTAGAAAAGGTTACATTTTCTAATAATTTATATTATATTGGAGAAGAAGCATTTGAGGGATGTCGTAAACTATCAGACGTTAACTTACCAAATTCAATTATAACTTTATGTGCTCGATGTTTCAATGGATGCACAAGCCTTACCACTATAAGCATCCCATCCTCTGTTACAACACTGGAAGATAGCTGTTTCGGTGACTGTGAAGGAATAAAGTCAATAAATTTCCCTTCATCAGTTACAACTATCGGGAAATATGCATTTTCTGGTTGTACTGGACTTGAGAAGATTTTCATCCCTTCATCAGTCACATCTATTGGAACAAAAAGCTTTTACTCAACAAACATAAAGCAAGCTATATCACTAGCAAATTTAACAAAAACCGCAAATTATGTATTTCCGGAAACTTGTAATTTACTTGTTCCTCATTCACAAAAGGACAGGTATTGGAAGAGTGGTAATATAGAGACCATAGGTGATATTACTAGCACATTAAGAACTATAAAGTTGACATCAAACACCTTTTTCGAACTTACAAATGCATCTGTTTACGATGGCGAGAATCTTATATCAGAAAAAGTCGCAAGTAATTCAAATATTATATTTGAGAATCTGTCTCCAGAGAAAGAATATGTAATTCACATTTTCGGAAAAGGATTTGGAGAGAAAATGGAAACCATCTCCTATGTTTCTACTCAGAAGGTTATACTAAGGCTTTCTCAAAGCAAATATACAAATTGTACTATGACTATTCAAGGAGACTACCCTACGGAGCTTGGCAATGTTGATTTTGATTTCGGGTCTTATGGCAAAGGGGCAATTTGGGGTTCTGGAACAAACTCCGATGGACAAAAAATCAAAGTAACAGAAATTGTCATAAAGAATCTTATACCAGGTGAAAGTATTCCTGTTACCTTCAATGTTTCGACAGAACAAGGAGAAACCTACAATTGCACAAAGAGCTTTTCAACTGCATCCATAAGCATGTATATTGATACAAGTACAAACGCAACCTCATGTAACTTGAAAGGAAGCTACAAAAATTACGATGCCACAATCCTCGAATCAGGATTCAAGGAAACAAATAGCGATGTCTTAAAAATCACAGGTCTTGACCCCAACACCTCCTATTCACGAACATATTATGTAAAGACAAAAGAAGGAGGCACAGTTTCCAAGACTATAACTTTCAAAACAAAAGAACTTAAGTTGGAAACGCTTCAGCCAAAAGGCGTCACAAATACCTGTTCGATTGTATCTGCAAATTCCAATATTGATGATGACGAATTAACGGCAGGATTCCAATGGAGAAAATATGACGCTCCTAGTTCGTTGAAGTCTAACAAGGGTTATGCTACAGTATATGATGGTACACTTGAAGGTTATATAAAAAATCTTCAAACCACCTCTTACTATAAAGTCAGAGCCTTTTATAAATCACAGACTGACAAATACTATTATGGCGAATGGGTTACTTTTGACCCAAGTGACTTCAGTTATTTTGAACCAACGGTTCACACATATAAAAGCGTAGATATACAAGGCTCTTCTGCAATTCTAAAAGGTGTTGCTCTTCAAGGTTCAGATGAGATAACAGAACAAGGATTCGAATATTGGAGCTGCAGTGCAAATACAAGACAATCTAGCATAGGCAAACAAATTGTGTACGCAAATGGGCAAAGGATGGAATCGGAAATTACAGACCTTGCTCCTAATACCGTTTACTATTATAGAGCCTTTGCTAAAACAGCCAAGAATACAACATATGGAGAGACTATGCAATTTGAGACCCCGATAACTTCATCAATAAAGCAGAATGTAATCAGTAACAAGAATAAATTGCAAATACTGGTTAGAAACAGCAATGGTCTTCAAATATCCGTAACAGGAACAGAAGGGAAATGCTCTTACAAGGTCTTTAGTTTGGCTGGCAATTTAGTCTCCCTGGGAACTTTGTCTGCTGATGGAGAATGGCATAATGCTAATGATACGAAACTTCCAACAGGCATTTACATTATTCGAGTATGCGATGGCAAGAACAATGCATCAACAAAAATAGCTTTGAGATAATCACTTCAAATACTTCAAGAGGGTGCGCCATTAGTCAATGACGCACCCTCGCAATAGCAAAAAACCTATCAAAAAAAGCTTGACAACACTAGCGAGGCCGTGATGTTCTCACTAACTATAGTCATTCCTCTTCAATTATCCAATCCTCAATATTTCCCTGGGTAGAATCAAAGTTGATACCTACTTTTACTATAGGTTTCCCGCAAAGCGCAAAGCGCTGGGCATAGTTCTTGAGGTTGATTTGCTGCAAAGCCGTCTGGGCATCCCTATTCAGCTTCAGCTCTATGATATAGAGACGGATGTCTGTCAGCAGCACGATATCTACCCTTCCATTGGGAGTGTGCACTTCTACATCTACCACATAGCCAGTCAAGAGCGAGAAGATGATAAACAGCATCTGCTGGTAATGACCTTCATGGTTGGTGACATTGCAATATGGCACAGTTCCCAGAAAGGTCTGGAGCAGCTGTAATGCTCCGTCCATATCATCCTGACGGATAAGCACAGACATCTGAGCGATGGTGACATCTCCATTCTGGGCAAACATTCCTTCCAGATAGTTAGGAAGAAGACTCTCGAACAATCCTACTTTGATTTCCTTGTTCGGCAAATCAAGAGTATAGAGCTTGCTGGTCTTGTCATAATCTTTGATGGTAAGATAGCCACTTTGGTATAGCAAAGGGGTTATGGCCGTCATGTTCTCTGTCGGGGCATCAAAGGCTGATGATTTGGCATACATCTTTCCAAGAGTTGCCGGCAAGACATGAAACTTCCGCATCATGTTAATCAGGTAGGTTGGAGTGCCGGAAGCGAACCAGTATGAACCGAAATCCTGATTGGCAAAGCAGTTGAGCAGACTGAACGGATTGAATATATCTGACGATTGGGCAGAGAAATGATAACCATCGTAGTTCATTTTCAGTTCTTCGATGGCAGTTTCTCTTGTGGAGCCTAGCGATTTTGCCAATTCATCAATGTCGTCCGACATCTGGGTGAGCAGCTCCTCCTTGGTGATTCCACATATTCCCGCATATTCCCTGTTCATCGAAATATTGGTGATATTATTCAGTTCGCTGAAGATGCTGAGTTGCGAAAACTTGGTGATACCGGTGAGGAAGACAAAGCGGAGATATGGGTCGCAATCCTTCAATGGACTATAGAAATTACGCATGATATTGCGAAGATCCTTGAGATTATCATCCTCGTGTGCTACATCAAGAAGAGGAGCATCGTATTCATCGATGAGCACGACCACCTTCTTTCCCGTTCGTCTGTACACATTCATAATCAGGTTTGCCAATCTCACATTCGGATCAACAGCATCATTTTCTATACCAAACTTCTTTTCATTCAAGCCGATGATATAGAGCAGGTATCTTTCCAGTTGCTCCTTCTCCATGTGTTTGCCCATAGCCATACTGAAATGGAGCACAGGATATTCTGTCCAATCCTGCTCCAGCTTTTCAATGGCAAGTCCCTTAAAGAGTTCTTTCTTTCCTTCGAAATAACTCTGTAAAGTAGATACAAGCAAAGACTTTCCGAAACGGCGTGGTCGTCCCAGAAATATATAGTTGCTGTCAGAATGTGTCATGCGGTAAACATATTCTGTCTTGTCGATATAGAGCCGGTCTTCCGTGCGAATCTTATCGAAGGTTTGTATTCCTATAGGATATCTTTTTTTTGCCATAATTCTACGCTTGATGATACTATAAACAGTTTATCTGGCATAAAGCCTCTGCAAAGATACGAAGTTTTTTGGAAACTCTATTAAAAAAAGAAGAAATATTGGGTTATCATTTTCAATAATAACTCTCGGGAAGATATTTATCTCATTTTTCCAAAAAGTTTGATGTCCTGAAACAGGACATCAAACTTCATTTGCCTTAATCCATGAACTTGATCATGTCCTGGCGTCTTGGCTTTGCCTCCGGCGATTCGTCAGGATAACCCAGGGCGATGCAGTAGAGCAGCTTGTAATTCTTGGAGAATGCCATGCGGTCGAGGTAAGGCTTGGCCGACGGCGAATCCAATATCCAACGGGCAGAACTGCCCAGGCAGCAGGATCCGATGCCCTTTGCCCATGCTGCAAGAATGATGTTCTCGCCAAGCAAACCGCAATCAATCTGCGCCATATCATAAGTAGTATCGTAGGCGATGCAAACCACGCATGGAGCATTCACGAAGATGTTCTTGAAGCCCTTGCGCTCTGCTATCTTAGGATTATCCTTTACCACGGCTTGGGTGATTGAATCGATGAGAGCAGGAGAATCTATCACTCTGATTTCGTACGACTGCAGGTTCTGACCGTTTGGCGCATGGATGCCGCATTTCAGAATCTCGTTCAGGGTATCGCGGCTGATGACGGAATCCTTGTAAGCACGGATGCTTCTGCGACTCATCATCAAATCGGTTACCACACTTGCAGAGTCAACGCTGGTCGTTTCCTCCGGCTGTCTGTTCTCGTTGCAGGCAGTCAACATCAGTGTAGCTGCCAATCCTAAAAAAAACTTCTTCATATGATTCATGATTAAACTTATATTCCTATTAGTATATACCCATGTAGCGCTATTAGTATTTATCCACGTAGCGTTATTAGTATATACCGTGCAAAGATAGCAACAAATACTGGTATTCAAGAAGATACGTTATGATTTTTAAGAGTTTTTATCGGTCTCTCCGCCATTCTTTTAACAAGTATATATCGTAACCAAACATTTTCCACCTATCTTGCTAGAATTTCCCAAAAACTTCGTATCTTTGCAATGGCTTTATGCAAGATAAGCTGTTTATAAAATCATCAAACGTAGAATTATGGAAAGAAAAAGTTATTCTATAGATATAAATCGCATTGCACAATATGCCATGTATGCATATTGCATTTTCGCATTGTTTTCGCTGGCATTTTCTGTTTGCAGACAAGCGGGCTTATCCTTCAGAACAAGTCCCATCCTGATTCCAATAAGTCCCATCCTGGTTACCATCAAGCAACTGGTCTTGCAGCTCGCCCCTATAGCTTTATGGGGAATATTCCGCTACACGCTACCGGCAGGCGTAAAATTGCTACGACGCTGCAGCGAGTTGATGGTACTTTACTATGTGCTCTCATTCATCCTGGGCCAATGCTTCAATCTTCATCTCGTAACGATGATGCAGAACGGACAGATTAACCTAATGGCTTCCATACTCACCTGGACAGAAAGCACGATGGGCCTGATTTCCGTCATCGTCTCCCTGGTAGCCGGCTGTCATCTGTGCAGCAAGCACAGGGGCAACATGCGCAAACTGGGCATAGCCCTTGTCCTGGTTTTCATCGCATGGCTGCTATGCTCGAATCTCCTCCCTGCGGCAGTGTTTTATCTGGCTGGCAACACCCGGCAGACAGCCTTCACCTGCATGAATCTCATCAGTATGATAACCACAACATCGGCTTATATATACGCATACTATAGAATGTATCGGGCGATAGAAAGAAATTTGCAATGCACTGCAAATTTCAATTAAAAACACAAGAAATTTGCAATGCACTGCAAATTTCTCGAAAAAGTTTCGTATATTTGCAGCGCATTTCATTTTTAACAATCAAGATAGAATGCAAAATGAATAGCAAAGTGAATAAATAGAACATAAAGAGAATATGATAGAGCGCAAAGAATACATGAATCTCCTGGAGAAATGGAGAGACAAGAAGACCATCAAGGTAGTAACAGGCATACGACGCTGTGGCAAGTCATCGCTGCTGAGGATGTTTAGGGAGAAACTTCTCTCGGACGGAGTATCCGAAGAACAAGTACAGGACCTCAACTTCGAGGATCTCGACAACGAACCGTTCCTCGACTATAAAATTTTGTACGCGCACGTAAAGCAGAACCTGTGCCCAGACAAGATGAACTATCTCTTCTTTGACGAGATACAGATGGTGGAAAATTTCCAAAAAGTGATAGACAGCCTGTTCCTGCTAGACAACGTAGATATTTACGTTACTGGCAGCAATGCCTACCTGCTCTCCGGCGAAATAGCCACCCTGCTCACCGGAAGATACATCGAAATCAAGCTCTTCCCTTTCTCCTTCCGAGAATTCATGCAGACGCAGCCTGCCCATACTTCCCGAGAGCTCGCCTATCGCCAATACATCGAACTGGGTTCCTTCCCATACATTCCCCAAATCTGCCAAGACCGAGAGATGGTGCGTGAATACCTGTCAGGTCTCTACAACACCATCGTACTGAAAGATGTGGTGAGCCGCAAGAAGATAACCAATGTGATGATGTTGCAAAGTGTGGTAAGATTCCTTGCTGACAATATAGGCAACATATCCGTAATCAAGCGCATCAGCGACACCATGACCTCACTGGGCAGAAAGACGACATCTCATACGATAGAAAACTACGTCTCTGCCCTCACCGACAGCTATATCTTCTACCCAGTGCAGAGATATGATGCCAAGGGTAAGCAGCTATTGAAGACTGGACAGAAACTTTATCTTGCCGACGTAGGTCTGCGCCAAGTCATCAATGGCACCAAAGGTGGCGACTTGGGGCACGTACTGGAGAACATCGTGTATCTGGAACTAGCACGACGAGGCGGAGAAATCTATGTAGGCAAAGCCGGTGATGCAGAGATAGACTTCGTGGTAATCATTGGTGAACACAAGGAATACTACCAGGTATCGCTCAGCGTAAGGGATGAGACCACGATGCAGAGAGAATTGGCACCTCTGAAGTCCATCTCCGACAATTTTCCAAAATATCTGCTCACCCTGGACAACGACCCCGTCCAGTTTCATGATGGAATCAAGCAAGAATATGTGCTCGACTGGCTTATGGAATGCTATGATTCGACTAAAAGAATGCTATGATTCACCTAAAAAACAAGAATAAGACTCACATAGAAAAACAATGATGGAAAAGAATCAGATTTTTGAAAATATCATGAGCCGTACATCGGTGAGAAGTTATACTGAAAAGCCTGTAGAGCCGGAGAAGGTGGAGATGATGCTGCGTGCCGGCATGGCGGCTCCATCGGCATGCAACAAGCAGCCTTGGCATTTTGTGGTTATCAACGACCGGGAGATTCTCGACCAGATACCACAGTTCAGCCCTTATGCCAGCATGGTGAAGCAGGCACCGCTCGCCATTGTGGTTTGCGGATGTCTGGACAAGACGCTGGAAGGCATCGAGCAGGAGTTCTGGATTCAAGACTGTTCGGCTGCCACGGAGAACATCCTGCTCATGGCTCACGGCTTGGGGCTTGGCTGTGTATGGACAGCCCTCTATCCCCTGAAAGAACGATACGAGGGAATGCAGCAACTGCTGCATCTGCCCAAGACGATGATTCCGCTCAACACCCTTATCATCGGATATCCGAAGAATCAGGCGGAAGCAAAGGATAAGTGGAAAGAGGAGAATGTATCCTATAATAAATGGATGGAGAAAAATTCATAATAAAGAAAAAGTATGAACATCAAGGAGAATTATCAACAATATGTAAGCCGATACGCTTCTGAGGTGGCTGCCCTGAAGCGTAAGAATACGGGATTTATAACGGGCGAGCTGCTGGCTTTTGGCGGCATTCTCGCCTTCCTGGTCTGCTATTTCGCATTGGATGGGGATACACAGAACTATCTGATGGGGGCGGCGTTGTGCCTGATTGCCTATCTGGGTATCAGACGACTTGACGACAAAAATAAGGAGAAGATAGAGCATCTTTCGTCTTTGCTCAAGGTTTATCAGGACGAAATCAAAGCTTGGGAGGGCGATTTCTCGCCTTTCGAAACGGGCGATTCCTATCAGAATCCGCAGCATCCTTATTCCTTCGACCTCGATGTCTTCGGCAAGAGTTCGCTGTTCAACCGCATCTGCCGAACCATCACATCGGGCGGTTCGGAGGCGCTCGCCAGGAATCTTACCCGGGAAACGCCTCTAACCATGGAGGATATCAAAAGAAGAAGAGATTTGCAGAAGGAATTGGCGGGAGAAGGCGAAAACTGGCGAATGGAATTCCTGGCACTTGGCGAAAAGAACAGAAGCCAAACTGCTGATGGCAAAATGGTGAATGGCAAGACGAAGAAGATTGATTCTGCTGCGGTGGTGGATGCGATGCAGAAGGTTTCGAAGATGGAGGCGCCGGCATGGTTTGGATCTCCGGTTTCTCTCGTTATCGGATGGCTGCTGATTATCGGAGTCATCGGTTCCGTGATTTTATCGATATGCGATATGGTTTCGGTGGATTTCGCCCTGTGGTGGGTGTTGGTTCAATACATGGTGGTATTCTTTGTCTGCAAGCAGACACTTGACAAGATAGACAGCAATGGCGGCAAGCTTCGACATCAGCTCATCGCCTATGCCCAGATACTCCAGCTTATCAACAGGCGCAATTTCCATAGCGAATTAGGCAAGGAGATGCAGGATTCTCTGGCAGATGCCCTGCCTTCCTTTGCCCAACTGGAAAAGATATTGAAGGGGTATGACAGAAGAGGCAACTTCCTGGGTCTTTTCTTCACCGATTCCTTCATGCTGAGCGATTTCTTCCTGGTTCGCAGTTTCCTGAAATGGAAGAATACCTATATGATGAAGATGGAGGAATGGATGCATATCATCAGCGAGATGGATGCGATGGTTTCGATGGCGGATTTCAGATATAATCATCCGGAGGCGGAAGAAGCGGAATTTGTTTCGGGAAGTCCGGAAGCAGATACAGAAAGCGATGTTTCTGAAAGCAATGCTTCTGAAAATGCAGGAATCGGAAGCCCGGAAATCGTGTTCGAGGGAAAGAATCTCTATCATCCTTTCCTAGGTGCCAAGGCGGTGAAGAACGATTTCACCATCAAGGATGACAACTATTATATCATCACCGGAGCCAACATGGCGGGAAAGAGTACCTTCCTGCGTTCGCTGGGCGTGAACTATATCCTGGCAATGGCGGGTATGCCGGTGTTTGCAGATCAACTGAAGATTTCCCGTTTCAGATTGTTCTCGAGCATGAGAACCACCGATGATTTGACGCATGGCATCTCTTATTTCAATGCAGAATTGATTAGATTGGAGGAGCTTCTGAAGTTCTGCAAGGAAAGTGCAGAGGGTAATAAGGAGCCACTCCGAACGCTGATTATCCTGGATGAGATTCTGAAGGGAACGAATTCATTGGATAAGCTGAATGGTTCGAGAAAGTTCCTAGAAGCCATCGCCAAGCAGCCGGTGAGCGGTATCATTGCTACCCACGATTTGGAACTTTCCAAGATGGAGAATGATGCATCAGGAAAATTCCACAACTATTGTTTCGAGATAGATTTGGGCACAGATGTTACCTATACTTATAAGATACAGAAGGGCGTGGCAAGAAACCAGAATGCCACCTTCTTACTGGATAAGATTCTGGAGAAATATTAGAATAAAAAGAGAAGAGGGTGTGTCACAAGTATCTTGCCTAGGGTATAGATAAGGCACGGATTACACGGATTACACGGATTTATGCCGCTAATATAAATAATACGATTATAGTCTCATGAAAAAATCCGTGTAATCCGTGTAATCCGTGCCTAAAAACAGCAGAGGGCAGGCTTTATGACACACCCTCTTTCCTTTTAAATAATACATGATAGCTCAACACTATCCAGTTATAACTCCACGCTATCAAGGCGGAATTTCAGCAAGCCGGCTGGTACCTTAACCATTACCTCATCACCAGCCTTCTTACCCAGAAGGGCCTTGGCGATAGGCGACTTGATAGAGATTTTTCCACTATGCAAATCAGCCTCATGCGGATTTACGATAACATAACTCATGCTGCACTTGTTGGCGAGATTGGTAATCTTAATCTTGCTCAGCAAGCCAACGGTATCGCTCTTCAGGCGTGACTTGTCGATGACACGGGCATTCTCCAAAACCTTCTGCTTGAAGCTGATGCGGCTCAACAGTTTGCCCTGCTCACGCTTGGCAGCATGATACTCGAAGTTCTCACTGAGGTCACCCTTGTCGCGAGCCTCAGCAATCGCATCGCGAACGGCTGGCAACTCTACGTTAACCATGTGTTGAAGTTCGGCCACGAGCTCATCGTAGCCTTCTTGAGACATATATTCCATTTTTCCTTGTTTTCTAGTTTCTTTTTGTTCTTGATGATGATGATGATTTTTAATTTCGGGGTGCAAAGTTACTAGTAAATCACGAAATCACCAAACTTTTTTAGTGAAAAAGTGAAGAAACTAAAGATTAGAAAAAACAGAAGCATCCTAAATCATTATTTTTGGGTATTGCAGAATTCCATAAATCTTCTTACCTTTGCACTCCAATTATAGAATTACAGCAATGAGAGAAAAAAAGAAGAAACATTTTACTTGGAAGAAATACCATCGTTGGTTCGGACTTGTACTGTCTGTCTTTATGTTGGTATTCTGCGTATCAGGTATCATTTTAAATCATCGCCAGCTATTCGCCGGTTGTGAAGTAAGCAGAAGTCTGATGCCATCGGCTTATCATATCAAGGATTTCAACAACGGCATCATCAAGGGTTCTATCAAGACATCTGATGATTCCATTCTGGCGTATGGTTATGGTGGCATCTGGCTTACCGATGCAGAGATGAAAACCTGGAAAGACTTTAATAAGGGATTACCCAAGAACGTGGATGGCAGGAATATCCGCAACATGGTACAGACGAAAAACGGAGAAATCTGGTGTGCAGCCACGATGGATGTTTATCGCTTCAATGGAAAGGAATGGAGAAGATTTCCATTACCCGACAATCATGAGCGTATCGCTGACATTACATTGACCAAAGACAGCACAAGCATCATCGCCATGACCCGTTCTGCCGTTTATGAAATATCCGGTAAGAAGACGGATGCAGCCAACGAAAAGAGGGATGTTACCCGCAAAATCATCGGTCAACCGGAAGGTTTTGTTCCGAAAGTTACCCTTTTCAAAACCGTTTGGAATCTGCATAGCGGTGCTTTCTTCGGATTAGCCGGAAGATTGGTGGTGGATGCCATCGCCATCGTGCTCATCATCTTGTCGATTACGGGCATCATCCTCTTCATTCTTCCTTACCGTATCCGCCGACAGAAGAGATTACAGGCAAGAGAAAAGATGCAGAAGCTTGGCAAACAGATGGTTTTCCATGCCAAATGGCATAATAAATTAGGATACACGACTATCATCCTTACGCTTTGGCTGTCAATAACAGGTATGTGTCTCCGACCACCTTTGATGATACCTCTGGCAATGAACAAAACCGCAGAAAAAGTGAAGGATGGGAATGTCTGGCACGATAAACTTCGCGCTATCCGATGGGATGCAGCAGAGGGCAACTGGCTTGTTTCCACATCTGAAGGTTTTCTGCGAGTAGATGAGCATTTCCGCCAAAAGCCGGTTTTATTGGATAAAAAGCAATCGCCAAAGATAAGTCCGATGGGAGTGAATGTTTTCGAAAGCGACGGAAAGGGTGGCTGGCTGATAGGATCATTCAGCGGTATGTTCCGTTGGAATCCGGAAAAAAATCTGATTGTGGATTATTTCACAGGGAAAGCCAACCAAGGGAAATCGATGATTCCGATTTCCAGTTCTTTGGTCAGCGGTTATTCCAAGGACTTCTTTGGAGGAAAAGAAGTGATTTTCGATTATAGCAAAGGGGCGAGCTTAGGTGAAACAACATCTACCCCAGAGTTGCTTTCTGCCACCCCTATGTCGCTTTGGAATGTGGCTTTAGAACTCCACGTGGGCAGATGCTATTCTCCATTTTTAGGGCCTCTATCCGACCTCTTCGTATTCATCTCCGGCTTACTGATTACGCTGGTTTTGCTTTCCGGCTACATCATTCTGCATCGGAGAAAGAAGAAGAGCCCCAAACTTCCTCGGAAATCTCTCTAACCCAATCTATCTTTGCCCATTGCTCAGCATCGGTAAGTTTATTGCCGATTTCACAAGAGGCAAAACCGCATTGAGGACTGAGGCTTAAGCGATTGAGAGGAATATACTTGGCTGCTTCGTGGATTCTGGCGATGACCGTAGCCTTATCCTCCAACACAGGAGATTTAGAGGTTACCAAACCCAGAACCACCTTCTTGCCATCTGCCACATACTTCAAAGGTTCGAAACCACCCGAACGCTCGTCATCATACTCCAGATAGAAGGTATCTACATCTTCATGAGCAAAAAGATAAGGAGCCACGGCATCATAGGCACCCTTGGTGGCATAGCAGGAATGATAATTGCCACGGCATACGTGGGTGTTGATGGTCAACCCCTCCGGTTTGCCCTCGATGGCAAGGTTGTTCACCTTCAGATATTGCAGGGCTTCCTGCTCTAGGGTGAACCCTGTGCCCACCTTGGCCTTCCAGTAATCGCTATCCACAATCATTCCCCAGGTGCAATCATCGAGCTGGATGGTGCGGCAACCGGCTGCATAAATCTCTTGGAAGAAGGTGCGATAAGCCTGGGCAATATCCTCTATCAGTTGGGTGGTGTTAGGATAGAACTTGCGGGTGTTCTCGGCATTCTTGCCACGAAACAACTCTGCAAGGAACTGAGCAGGCGCAGGCACCGTCTGCTTTGCCTCGAAGATATACTCGCCCTTGGCATCCAACTCCTCAAACTGCTTCACAAACATAAAATCCTTGATAAAAGGATGATTCTCGCCGGTAATCTTGCCGGTCAGTTGGATAGAACCCTTGGTTGTCTCCTCGCCATGAAACTGGTAGCCATGCTCCAGTTCGATATGTTCCACACCATTGAAACCCCACATAAAGTCGAGATGCCAATAGCTGCGGCGGAACTCACCATCGGTGATATAAGGCAGATGATGCGCCTTCTGCTGCTTGATGACCTCAGTAATCAGGCGGTCTTCTATGCTGCGGAGGTCGGTGGCAGAAATCTTGCCATCAGCAAACTTGGCTCTTGCTTCTTTCAACTCTGCAGGACGCAAATAGCTGCCCACTGCCTCAAAATGTATATTTCTTACGTTACTCATTATTTTATCTCCTATATTTTTTAATGATGAATGACTCTTGATTTGCCATTATCTGATGATGAACGGCTCTTTGCATCCGGAATTGCAAGTGCAAAGGTAAGAAGAAGAATTTTATCTGCCAAATATTCTTCGTAATTCAGAAAAATATGCTATCTTTGCAGCGAATTCAGCAAATCAGCAGAATAATATTCTGCAAGAAACGATAAAATCAGAAATAAAGAATCAATGGCAACAGAAGAAAATCTCGACGAAATCGACATTAAAATACTGAAGTTATTGCAGCAGAACTCCCGACTCACCGTCAAGGAACTTGCTGCAAGAGTACACCTCTCCCCTTCTCCTACCTTCGAGAGGCAGAAGCGATTGGAGCGTGAGGGATACATCCAGCGATATGGAGCGATAGTGGATCATCACAAGATGGGACACAACGTGATCGTGCTCTGTAATATCCGATTGAAGCAGCACACCCATGATTTGATTCAGCAATTCATGGATACCGTGCAAACCATCGACCAGATAACGGAATGCTACAACACTACCGGTGATTACGATTTCCAAATCAAGGTGTATGCCCGCGACATGAAAGCCTATCAGGACTTCATGCTCAACACCCTGGGAAACATCGACTGCATCGGAAGCCTTCACAGCATCATCGTGATTGGCGAAATCAAGGATTCACATTATATTCCCATAGCTAAATAAGGAGAAACGTTATGACAGCAAAAAGGATTTTAATAATATGCCTGTTTATTTCCATGCTTTTCTGCCTTCCATCCAAGGCACAGAAGCCCGGAGAAATCGTCAGCGAACAAACCATCAGAAAACTGGGAGAGAAGCATTTCTTCTCCATCTCTCCCATCCCTGAGGATATTTTCCGCCTGATGCAGGGGAAGACATACAAGAAGAACTGTACCGTAGCAAGAAGTGAACTGAGATACCTAAGATGCCTGCATGTGGACAAGGACGGCAGAAAGATAGTGGGCGAAATGGTGGTAAACAAGGCGATAGCCGCTGATGTACTCGATATCTTCAGAAAGCTATATGAGGCGAAATATCCGATAGAGCGAATGAGGCTCATCGACTATTGGGATGCAGACGACGAAAGAGCGATGAGAGCCAACAACTCCTCCAGTTTCAACTTCCGTTTCATCTCGCATACCCATACCGTATCGAAGCATGGCAAAGGACTTGCCATCGACATCAACACTCTCTATAACCCTTACCACAAACGACTGAAAAACGGCAAGGATGTGGTGGAGCCAGCCACTGGCCGCCCCTACCTCGACCGCAGCAAGCATCATGTCTATATGATTAAGAAGGGCGACCTCTGCTACCGCCTCTTCAAGACGAAAGGATTTAGATGGGGAGGCGACTGGAAACACAGCAAGGATTACCAGCACTTCGAGAAATAAGAATTCCCGATAAGATTTTGAGAAAAGACATTAAAGAAGACACTAAAAAGAAGACATAAAAAAGGCTATACTCACGTTGCATCCCCATAGCAATTTTGAGCATAGCCTTTAATTATCCTTCATTATCTTTTTTATTTTTATAATGAAATACAATTCAATCTTTTCTAACCTAATATAGAGAATTATTTAGTTATACCAAATTGAATTATAATCTCTACGTTCATCTTCCTCATTATAGAGGTTTTCGTACTCAAGGTTTTTTGCCTCAAAGGCTTCACGTGTTTGTTTCATAATAGTACCTCCTATCTTCTTATTTATAAACTCATTATAGTTTTCATTGGCAAAAATAGTAAAAAAACAAATAGGTCATGTCAATATTTCAGAAAACTTTTGTAATTTTGCACAGTGGGAGCAAAAAGTACAAAACTCTCGCTCCATCATACCATATTTTACATCTTTAAAAAGAAGCGTCATGAAGATATTGCATGTCTTACGGATTCATAAAATCAAGTGGCGACATTGGGTACTTTTAGCATTGTTACTCCTCGTCACCCTTACCAAGATGATTCCTCTTTGGGGATTCCTCTATACCACTCGCATCTATCCGGTTATCGGAAAGCTGCTCTCTCCCGTTTCCGGAATCATTCCTTTTGCTGTAGGCGATATTTTCATCGCTCTCAGTATCGCATGGGTTATTCTCTATCCGATATACGAGATAGGATGGAGAAAGAAAAAGGGTGTTTTCGGAAGAGTGATAGAGTATCTGCTTTGGGTATACGTATGGTTTTACATGGCTTGGGGATTGAACTATTCTCAGCCGAACATCTATAATAGAATAGGTATGAAGCCCGTAGAAGTAAGCGAAGCCAAATTCAAGGCATTTGCTTACCAATATGCAGATACACTCAATAAATTAAGTGAAGAACGAAGAGTGAAGAGTGAAAAAATCAATAGTATTGTGGATGATGATTTGAAGAATCGGGTGAAAGATGCGATACTGACAGAATATAATAAAATAGGATATCAGGAAGGTATCAACCCACCTTTTAACCAGAACCCGCATGTGAAGACGATGGTATTCACCCCACTCAGTTCTATGGCAGGCGTCACCGGAAGCATGGGTCCTTTCTTCTGCGAATTTACGCTGAACGGAGATATTCGCTCTCATGACTATCCAGCCACATACGCTCACGAATTTGCCCATTTCCTGGGAGTGGCAAACGAAGGAGAGGCGAATTTCTACAGTTATATCGTATGCACCGCATCAGAGGATAAAGCCGTAAAATTCAGCGGATACTACCACATTTTCTTCCATGTATTAAATAATGTATTCGATATTCTTGGTGAAAAGGAGGGCGAGAAATTCCTAAAGCACATCCGACCGGAGATTATCCAGCTGGCAAAAAACGACCGCAGCTATTGGTTAGGCAAGCGATGCAAGGCGTTGGATTCCGCTCAGGATTTCATCTTCGACCTCTACCTCAAGGGCAATCATGTGGCGGAAGGTAGAAAGAGCTATTCGGGTGTCATCGGATTGATTCTTGCCTGGGAAGAAAAGAAAGCAATTCTGAATTATCAACAAGATAAAAAATAGAAAAAAGACGGTTGATGCATATTCCTGCACCAACCGCCATTCGCATATACCTGAATAGAAAGTAATTTCTTTTAAAAATTTCTTCTAGGTCTTGGCTTGCCGTCCTTTCCCATTCCTTTGCGCAGACCTTTCTGAGCAAAGCGTTTCATCATCTGTCGTTCTATCTCATAAACCCGCTGAATCTGCTGCTGGGTCAGGAACTGAGAATACTTCTTGTAGTATTTCTGACGGATGTTAAGAATCTTCTCGCTCATCTCGAAGCGCTGTTTAATCTCCTGTTCTGTCTGAGCATCAGTCTTTACTTCGCCTTTCTTATGATGAAGGCGAGGTCCTAAAGCCCAAACTTCTTTCTGACACTCGGCATAGGTGTCAATAAACTTAGAGCTGGTCTTCTCATCAAGCCCCAGATCGTGAGCAATATATTGTGCCTGCTTTTCAGCCAGCTGTTCACGAGATAGGCGCTGCTTCTGATTAGGCGCCTGTGCACATACATTTGTTGTAACAGTCATCATAGCGATGACCATCATCAAAATACCTAAAATCTTTTTCATAATTCACCTTTTTATATATTATAGAATCTATTTATTATATATTACTGAGTCCGTTTATTCATCAAGAAAGACATCCTCCTGATAAACATTGAGCAAATAAGCCTGATCAGCAGAAGATAACTGAGCGAAAGCCTGATCAACCGCTTGCATCTCATTATCAGCCTGAGATGGCAGAGAAGAATGAGGCGCAGCGAAATCGATGTTGAGTACCAGAAGTACTGCCACCGATGCAGCCACAGCTATTGCAGCCGTCCAAATCACCTTCCTCAGAGATCGTTTCTTCGGCTGTATCCTGACAGGTGCCGGTTTGTCATTCTTCACCTGTTCCAGGATATTGGCTTCCATCTCCTTGAAGAATCCTTCTGGCGTAGAATAAGGCATCCGCTTACCCACCTGGTCGAAGTCAAACTTCCCGGTTTTGTTAAAATCAAAATTTGTATCCATATTCTTTTCCATTTTGAATAACCATTAAAAAACTCACAGAACTCTCACTTAATCGTTCGAATTCATGTACTTGATAATTTTCTCCTTGGCAACATGATAGCTTGCCTTGATACTGGTTGGCGTGGAATCCGCAACCTTCGCTATTTCGTCGAACCCGAGTTCATCGTAATATCTCATATTGAATGCCAGCTGCTGCTTAGGCGGAAGCGAGAGAATCGCTTTCTGCAGTTTTACTGCCACCTTATCATCGAAGTCGATATAATTATCGGCTGGGATGAGACTGACGCCCGTTGAATCTGATTCCAGAGAAACTTCTTTCTGTTTCCGTTTGCTGATGAACCGCAAAGCCTCGTTGGTAGCGATGCGGTAAATCCAACTTCTCAGTGAGCAGTCGCCCCGATATTGATTGAACGAGCGATAGATTCTCACAAAAGTTTCCTGCGAAGCATCCTGTGCATCATCATGCGAAACCACCAATCGGCGTATGTGCCAGTAAACCGGTTCCTGATACTTCATCATTAGCATTCCGAATCCGTTCTCCGGGCATTCCTTCAGCGTATCCACTATGCCTTTGTCATTAATACTCATATTCGTTTATTTTCATGAACGTTACGATTATATGACCTCCAGAAAAGGGAAAAGTAAAAAGCGGGATGCATTTTTTTTCGATATCAGCTTAATTTTTACTCCTCTTTTCTCTTTTAATATCATAGAGAAGAGAAAAAAAGGAGCTATTTCTCCGCTTTCTCAAAGAAAAAGTATATATTTGCAAACGGATTGCGGATATCAAAAAGATATATCGATATGAAGAAAGAAAAGAATTTTTCAGAAACTGATTTTCAGAAGAAGACATTGGAAAGCTTATCGGATGATGAGATTCTGCAGGGCTTCAAGGATGCCGATGCCAGAATCGTAAGGGAGTATTACTACGGATACTGCCGGGTGGCTTATTGCATCTACGATAAGCGATATGACCTGCAGCACAAGCCGGGCATGGACTTTTATTCGCTGACCCACGAATATTATCTCTATCTCTGCGAACACGACTTCAAACCGCTGGAAGACCGGAAGCCGAGCATGTCGCTCAAAACCTGGATGGTGAATGGTTTCCGATTCCTGCTGTTGGATAAGTTGAAGGAGGTGGTAAAGAAGCATCGCTTCGAGAGTTTCGAAGCACGGCAGGAAAGCCGCAAGATGCAGTTTGACGTGACCGACAACCAGTTTGAGCATGATCTTTATCAGACGATAGAAGACATCGGCAATTTCTATTATGGCAGAGACAGCAAGAACAGCATCATCCTGAAGATGCTCTATATAGAGGGATTCAGGGGCAAGGACGTAGCCATGCAGTTGGGCATGACCGCCTCCGCCGTCACCCAGCGTTGCCAGAAGATGATGCACGATGTGGTGATTCCTTATTTCAAGAGATACTTCGATGCATCGGAATACGGAAGCTATCTGTCGTTCGGCAACGAAGACGCATCAGTTTCAAGTGCTCCGAAGATGTCGATGCCGAGCATGAAGGCTTCGAGAATGTGCTACGAAGAAGCGGCAGATAATGGCAATAACTTTAATAATAAGTATAATATGGAAGATATGAAGAAGGGAAGAATCACTCCTAGCTGGATTGATTCATTAAAAGAGAACGAGATTTTTGTGTTTGGCAGCAATCTGGCTGGCATGCATGGTGGTGGAGCAGCCCGTATAGCCCGCCTGCATTTCGGTGCCGTCATGGGCAAGGGTGTTGGCTTGCAAGGCCAGAGTTACGCCATCCCTACAATGCAGGGCGGCGTGGAAACCATCCGCCCATACGTGGATAGATTCATCGCCTATGCCAAGCGACATCCCGAGCTTCATTTCCTGGTAACCCCAATAGGTTGCGGCATCGCCGGCTTCGAAGCCGAAGACATCGCCCCATTGTTCGAGAAGGCAAAGGAGATGAAGAACATCAGCTTGCCGGAAAGTTTCTGGGAGGTGATAGAGTAATTTTCTGAAGAAAGAGTGGAATATAGGTTTTGAAAGAAAAAGGAAAAGATCATGCAGAACTTGAAAGAAACTTTAGAATCATTTTCATTGAGTGAGGATACACGGAGAAAAATTATGAACGAAGACCACCCATTCGGAAATCAGGGCACCCCATTCATCCCTTCTGAATTCAAGGAAATCGCTCAGATAGCTTTAGCCGGTCACTTCCTGGTAAGTACTGGAATCCAACAGGTAACAGTACAACCCACGTGTGTGGAGTTCTACTATCACGAAGAGGTCGAGGGTGGCATCAAAGACCCCATCGTATATCATCGCAACCCCAAGAATGGTTCTCCCAAGAGCATCTTCAAGTTGGGCATCCTGCACAACCATGTTTCAGGAATCGACATCACGTTCGAGAAGGGCACCCATCCCGAAGATGCCATCAGGGCATCCCTGCTAATACGTGAGTTTTCGGTAGATGGAAATCCACCCGACAGTCGTTCCACCTTATTATATGATATGCTTTATTCGCAAGCCTCCATCTTCGATGGCTTCTCCATCAAATGGGTTGATGGAGAAGAAAAGGCAGAGGTCGAAGCTGAAGTGCGCAAGAACGTGGCGAAATATGATGAAAACGGACAGAAGATGCAAGCAATAGAGCATCAGGAACTTCTCGACAAAGGGTTCACCCTGACAAAAGACAAGAAGCATATCCAAGACCCACGGCCATGGCAATTTAAAAAGATACAGATATGATAGTAGATAAAGATACGAATCAGGTATTCGTTTCAGAATGGCTTCAAAAAGTTCATCCTGCATTCTTCAGCCGTTTTTCAGAGTTACTGAAGAATGTCCACATCAATATGGCTCTGTTATCAAACACAGCCGATATCTGGTGTCGTGACTACATGCCGATTCAACTAGCCGAAGAGGATTTCCTGCAATATCGGTATTATCCCGATTATCTCACAAAGAAAGAATCAGACAAGCAATATATCACGGATACAAAGAGCGTGTGCAATGCTTTGAAACTACCCAATATCCAAACCACCGATTTGATAATAGATGGCGGGAATGTGGTTAAAGCCCATAATTGCATCATCATGACAGAGAAAGTTTTTCATGAAAACGCTCAATATCCACAAGCAGAAGTATTAAATGAGTTGGAGCATCTATTTCATTGTGAGGTCATCATGTTTCCATGGGATAAATATGAGAAGTATGGGCATGCTGATGGAATAGTGAAACCAATAGACGAGTCACATCTTCTAATGACCAACTATGCTGATTACGACCAGAAACTTGCAGAAGAATTCGAGCGACGGCTTGGCACCCGTTTTCGGATAGAGAAGCTACATTATCATGTGCAGCGAGCAGATAAGCGAAATTGGGCATACATCAACTTCCTGCAAGTTGGCAACAACATCGTTCTGCCAGCTATCAACATAGAAGAGGATGAGCAAGCTATGGAGCAAATAAGAACATACTATCCATCATGTAATATCTACCAGTTGGATAGCGAAGAGATCATTAAACAAGGCGGAGCCTTGAATTGTATAACTTGGAATATTAAAAAATAATTATTATGGAGCACCAGCATAATCCTGTGTCAAACATAGATGTTAGTCTAAACTCGAAGAACTTGACATCTATAACATGAAGGATGTTTTTGAAAGTAGCTTTCTATCCACCGCCGTCTGAATCTTCTATCCAGTCTTCTCAACTCAGGGTGAAAAGAAACGAAATTTTCTCCATAATCCCACATGGTAGACACAGGAATTTACTGGTGCGTCCAAAATTCCTATTATTCTTTATCTATCGCCAGAAAACAAAAAAGCTATGTTTCCACAGCTTCAAGCACCAGTTCAACATCTTCTAATCCATTATCTATGAAATCCACCTTTATATTCCCGATTAGGTATTTGGCATATTTATTATCCTTATACTGTTCAAGGAAAAGAACCATATCTTTGGCTGTTCGTTTCAAACCCCAACTGCCCCAATCAAGTTGCTTACACAACGGATTGTCCACCAAGTCCCAGTAGATTACATTGCCTCCCTCCAAATATTCATACGGAACGTTCTTTCCATAAAGCACCGTAGGCATATAGCCATTCCAATTGCCTTCTTTGTCAAAATCAAATGCCTTGTCATGTGCAAGACCAATATAAACATCCTTATACATACAAATAATATTAATTCGTAACTATACACATATAACAAATGTATTGCCTAGTAATAAACTGCATGACACTTAACATTTTGTTTGGCGCAATTCGCACAGTAATTATTGTCATCATTTATAAAACCAGGACATTTATGAGATGGTACGTTCATTATTTCTCCTCAAAATAACTGCCCACTTCCATCTTGCAATCCATCGCACGGCACTTGTTGTAGCGCTCTCGGGCTCTGTTTTCTCTTGCAAACATCGCCTTGGTGCCAGCCTCATCTTCCGAGAACTGGAGGTGATTGTCGATGCCCATACCATGAGCAATGTTCTCCACATCAAGATCATCGGTGCCGATGAAGGTAAAGGTCCAGTTCTGCTTCTTCAACTTCTCAATGAGGTTCTTGATCATCTTCAAATCATACTCCTCGCTGCAGTTCTCCTCACCATCCGTAATGATGGTTACCAACACACTGTCATCCTCAGTGGTCAGGGCGTTGATCTTGGCGATGCCCATGCCTATGGCATCATAAAGAGGGGTGCCGCCACATGGGTTGTAATCCCTGGATTTCAAAGGGTTGGCATGGCGGGCAGACACATTATCATAAAACAGCTTCTTGTGGGTGCTGTCGAAGGTGATGAGCGTAACCCGCTGCTCCATATCCTTATGCGTCTTCTGCATTTTCTGAATCGTGGTCAAGGTCTCGTTGATGCCCACCAGTGCCTGGCGCTCGATAATACTCATGCTGCCACTCTCATCCACTACCAAAAGATTGAATACTCGTTTCATAACTTGTTTCTCCTATTAATTTTAATTGTTCAACATATTCTGTTTTCATCAAGAAGAGGGAACTTTCCCCGCTTTCTGATTGCTTCTTTATCCCTTAAAAGAAAAAATAGAGGGAAAAATTAAGCTGAGGATTATCTTTTTTCAAAGATATTTTTGCCAGTAGAAATAAAACCCGTACTTTTGCACCCAATTATTATATCATACAAGTTATTAAATTACATCAAGTTACTATATTATATAAGGAGATGAAAGAAATATTAATAGTAAGCATCGGCAGCTTCTTCGGGGGCGGCATGAGATATTGGGTATCGAAGATGGTGCAATCCTGCACGGTGATTGCCTTTCCTTTCGGAACCATGGCGGTGAATGTGGCAGGATGCCTCATCATCGGGTTTCTCTCGGGATTGAACTGGCGGGAAGGGGGATGGATGTCGCCATCTGCCAAACTACTGCTCACCACGGGATTCTGCGGAGGATTCACTACCTTCTCTACCTTTATGAACGAGGGAGCAGGACTGATGAAAGAAGAGAATTACCTCTATATGATGCTCTATCTCTTCGGAAGTCTGGCGCTGGGACTTATCGCCGTTCTCGCCGGACATTATCTGGCGAAAATGATTGCATGAGAAGAAGTAGGAGAATAGAAGAAAAAAGGCTCAGATTGCCGAAGAATATACTGAAGATAGTATTCCATCAAATGAAGAAATGATGAAAATACTATCTTTTTTATTATTTTATATTTTCAAAATGCCTTAATTACGAAATTTATTCGTAAATTTGCAGAAATAATCTGCACTCGACAATTTGAAAGCAAGCTTTCATTGTTCTCGTTTGCTTAATTTTTGCACCAATGAATACATTAGATACAAACAATATAAAATGGAGCGAGAATGTAATCATCGCTGACGCCGACTATATCGACCGAGTGGCTTTCGACCTGATAGTCAACTTCGAACGAATGATTAACCGTCGCATCCAACCAGCCGATATGGCACAATGGGCAGTCTGCATTGCCCTTGACGGAGGTCTGAGAGAGGGCGAGCACGAGACACAGGTTGTGCTTATCCACGACAAGCAGTCGATGGCGATGAAGAACTTCCGCCCTGCCAACTATGAGAAGGATCTGAACGCTCAGGCTTTCAAGGATGACAAGCTTGGAGAATTCATCATCTCTTCTTATCCTACAGAGGAAAAGATGGTAGGCAAGGATGACTTCCTCGTAGATGTGGCACGCACCGTATGCAACGCCAAGGAAGTGAAGCGAGTGATGGTAATCCCAAATTCTGAGAATGGAGATGCCTACGACCAACTCCGTGATATGCTGAGAAAGGTGGAAGATGACGATAAGCGCATCACCCTCTTTGCCATGCAACCCATGCCGGGAGGAAACTTCAGACAGGAGATTCTCGGATATTCGCTCATGAATGCCCTGGGGATTTCGGCAAACGAGATAAAGTAAACATTAAACACTTAACATTAAAGATAAAAAATGAGTAGAGTACTTATGATTGGCGCAGGTGGCGTGGCTACCGTGGCTGCCTTCAAGATCGTCCAGAACCAGGACGTTTTCACCGAGTTTATGATTGCTAGCCGTCGCAAAGAAAAGTGCGATAAGCTAGTTAAGGATATCCACGCAAAAGGCTACAAGATGGATATTCAGACAGCTGAGGTGGATGCCGACGACGTTGAGCAGTTGAAGGCTCTCTTCAATAGCTACAAGCCTGAACTTGTCATCAACCTCGCTTTGCCTTACCAGGATCTCACCATCATGGATGCCTGTCTGGCTTGCGGTTGCAACTATATGGATACCGCTAACTATGAGCCAAAGGACGAGGCTCACTTCGAGTACTCATGGCAGTGGGCTTACAAGGATAAGTTCGAGCAGGCAGGTCTCTGCGCTATCCTCGGCTGCGGTTTCGACCCAGGTGTTTCCGGCATCTTCACCGCCTATGCAGCCAAGCATCACTTCGATGAGATTGAGGTGCTCGACATCGTGGATTGCAACGCCGGTAACCATCACAAGGCTTTCGCAACCAACTTCAATCCTGAAATCAATATCCGCGAGATTACCCAGAAGGGACTCTGGTATAAGGATGGCGAATGGATCGAAACCGACCCATTGTCTATCCACAAGCCTCTCACCTACCCTAACATCGGCCCTCGCGAGAGCTATCTGATGCACCACGAAGAGTTGGAGAGCCTGGTAAAGAACTACCCTACCATCAAGGAGGCACGCTTCTGGATGACCTTCGGTCAGCAGTATCTCACCTACCTCGACTGCATTCAGAACCTCGGCATGAGCCGTATCGACGAAATCGAGTACGAGGCTCCATTGGCAGACGGTTCCGGCAAGACAGCCAAGGTGAAGATTGTTCCATTGCAGTTCCTCAAGGCCGTATTGCCTAACCCACAGGATCTCGGTGAGAACTATGATGGCGAAACATCTATCGGTTGCCGCATCCGTGGTAAGAAGGATGGCAAGGAGCGTACCTATTACGTATATAACAACTGCAAGCACCAGGAGGCTTACAACGAAACCGGTATGCAGGGCGTAAGCTACACCACCGGTGTGCCAGCCATGATTGGTGCCATGATGTTCCTCAAGGGCATCTGGAAGAAGCCAGGCGTTTGGAACGTAGAGGAGTTCGATCCAGATCCATTCATGGAGCAGCTCAACAAGCAGGGATTGCCATGGCACGAGGTGTTTGATGGCGATTTGGAAATTGACTAAACTTTAAACTAAATAAGATATGGCAAAAGAAATGCAAGAGGGAAAATTGAATCCCAATGAAGGCAAGCTGAAAGCCCTTCAGGCAGCCATGGCAAAGATAGAAAAGGACTTCGGTAAGGGCTCTATCATGAAACTCGGCGATGAGCACGTTGAGAATATCGAAGTTATCCCTACAGGTAGTATCGCTCTCGACAATGCACTGGGCGTAGGCGGTTATCCTAAGGGACGTATCATCGAAATTTATGGTCCGGAATCTTCCGGTAAAACAACATTGGCTATCCATGCCATCGCAGAGGCTCAGAAGGCTGGCGGTATCGCTGCTTTCATTGATGCTGAGCACGCTTTCGACCGCTTCTATGCAGCCAAACTGGGCGTTGATGTGGATAACCTGTGGATTTCACAACCAGATAACGGTGAGCAGGCGTTGCAGATTGCAGACCAGCTGATCAGTTCTGCTGCTGTAGACATCGTAGTTGTTGACTCTGTAGCCGCCTTGACTCCTAAGAAGGAAATCGAAGGCGATATGGGTGACAATGTGGTTGGTCTCCAGGCTCGATTGATGAGTCAGGCTCTCCGCAAGCTCACTTCTACTATCAGCAAGACCAACACTACCTGTATCTTCATCAACCAGTTGCGCGAGAAGATTGGTGTTATGTTCGGTAACCCAGAGACAACCACCGGTGGTAATGCATTGAAGTTCTATGCATCAGTGCGTTTGGATATCCGCAAGGCAACAGCCATCAAGGATGGCGATGAGGTAGTAGGTAATCTGGTTCGCGTAAAGGTTGTGAAGAACAAGGTGGCTCCTCCTTTCCGCAAGGCTGAGTTCGACATCATGTTTGGCGAAGGCATCAGCCGTGCCGGTGAGGTATTCGGTCTGGCAGTAGCCAACGACATCATCGAAAAGAGCGGCAGCTGGTATAGCTATGGCGGTTCTAAACTCGGACAGGGTGCCGATGCCTGCAAGGCATTGCTCAAGGATAACCCTGAACTTCTCGACGAACTGGAGACTAAGGTTCGCGAAGCACTTGCTGCCAAGGAGCAGAAATAAAGTAAGATAAGGTTTTACACCTTAATTATATATAGAGGAATCAAGATTGGGAATGCGACATTTTATCGCCTCCTATATCTTGATTCCTTTTATTTTGTCAGCATCATCTGACACCTTGTCAGCCACCTTGAACTAAAATTCCCTTGGCACATGCTTTGTTATTAAGGAAAGCGTGAACGCTGAGTTCAGGAAGTTCCCGACAGATGCATATCTTCGGCAGACTTCCCCGAAGGCAGCGATTCATGAGATAAATAACATATTAATAACGAAAAAATAAAAAAAAAGATATAATCATGGGAAAAGTAATTGGAATTGACTTGGGTACCACAAACAGTTGTGTTGCCGTTTTCGAAGGTAGCGAACCAGTTGTAATCGCTAACAGTGAAGGTAAGCGTACTACTCCATCAGTAGTAGGTTTCGTTAAGGATGGTGACCGCAAGGTAGGTGATCCTGCTAAGCGTCAGGCCATCACAAACCCTAAGAACACTGTATATTCTATCAAGCGTTTCATGGGTGAGACATACGCTCAGAGCCAGAAAGAGGCTGAGGCAATGCCTTATACAGTAGTAAACGAGGGTGGTTATCCACGTGTTGAAATCGAGGGTCGCAAATATACTCCACAGGAGATTTCTGCAATGGTTCTCCAGAAGATGAAGAAGACTGCAGAGGATTATCTCGGACAGGAGGTTACAGATGCTGTTATCACAGTTCCTGCTTACTTCTCTGACTCTCAGCGTCAGGCAACTAAGGAGGCTGGTCAGATTGCAGGTTTGAACGTTCAGCGTATCGTAAATGAGCCTACAGCCGCAGCTTTGGCTTACGGTGTTGACAAGGCTAACAAGGATATGAAGATTGCCGTATTCGACTTGGGTGGTGGTACATTCGATATCTCTATCCTGGAGTTCGGTGGCGGCGTATTCGAGGTACTTTCTACCAATGGTGATACTCACCTGGGTGGTGATGACTTCGACCAGGTAATCATCAACTGGTTGGCTGATGGCTTCAAGGCTGAGGAAGGCGTAGATCTCCGCAAGGACCCTATGGCTATGCAGCGTTTGAAGGAAGCAGCTGAGAAGGCTAAGATTGAGTTGTCTAGCTCTACATCTACAGAAATCAACTTGCCTTACATCACAGCCGTTGACGGTATGCCAAAGCACTTGGTTAAGACTTTGACCCGTGCACAGTTCGAGCAGTTGGCTCACAACCTGATTCAGGCTTGCTTGGTACCTTGCCAGAATGCCGTTCGTGACGCTAAGCTCTCTACATCAGATATCGACGAGGTTATCCTGGTTGGTGGTTCAAGCCGTATCCCTGCCGTTCAGACACTCGTTAAGAACTACTTCGGCAAGGAGCCTTCTAAGGGTGTTAACCCTGATGAGGTAGTTGCAGTAGGTGCAGCTATCCAGGGTGCCATCCTGAACAAGGAAGAGGGTGTTGGTGACATCGTATTGCTCGACGTTACTCCATTGACTCTCGGTATCGAGACCATGGGTGGTGTAATGACCAAGCTCATCGATGCTAACTCTACCATCCCTTGCAAGAAGAGCGAGGTATTCTCTACAGCAGCTGATAACCAGACAGAGGTTACCATCCACGTATTGCAGGGTGAGCGTCCAATGGCAGCTCAGAACAAGAGCATCGGTCAGTTCAACCTGACAGGTATCGCTCCAGCTCGTCGTGGTGTTCCTCAGATTGAGGTTACCTTCGATATCGATGCCAACGGTATCTTGAACGTATCAGCTAAGGATAAGGCTACCGGTAAGGAGCAGAGCATCCGCATCGAGGCTTCATCTGGCTTGAGCGAGGACGAGATCAACCGCATGAAGGCTGAGGCAGAGCAGAACGCTGCTGCTGATAAGGCTGAGCGCGAGAAGATTGACAAGATGAACCAGGCAGACAGCATGATCTTCACCACCGAGAACTTCCTGAAGGATAACGGTGATAAGATTCCTGCAGACAAGAAGCCAGGCATCGAGCAGGCATTGCAGCAGTTGAAGGATGCTCACAAGGCTGGTGATGTTGCAGCCATCGATTCTGCTATCAACAACTTGAACACCGTCATGCAGGCTGCTTCTCAGCAGATGTATCAGGGCGGCCAGCAGGCAGGTCCTCAGGGTGCTCAGGGCGGTCAGCAAGCACAGGGCGGCAACGATGGTGCTCAAGACGTACAAGACGCTGACTTTGAGGAGGTTAAGTAATACAGACCAATATTATAATAAAGGCGTACAAAGCTCAGGAATGGGTTTTGTACGCCTTTTTTGTTTCATTATGATTTTTTATATCCCAATAGTTTGCTAATTCGCTGAAAATTATGTATATTTGCAAATTAAGGGAGAAAGAACATCGCCCGAAAGAGATAGATAGTTTAGGGTAAATATAAAAGAAAGGAGAACAAAATATGGCAAAGAAGAGACCAAAGGTAGCGCTGGTTTATGATTTCGACGGCACACTGTCGCCGGGCAATATGCAGGAGTTTGGATTCATACAGGCTACAGGCAAGACAAAAGACGAGTTCTGGGAGAAAAACAGAAAGTTTGCAGAGGGTAAGGATGCCAATGGCATTTTGACCTATATGTATCTGATGCTCGACGAAGCCAAGAAGAACAATATCTCGCTCACCCGGGAATCTTTTCAGAAATTCGGCAAGGATGTAGAACTGTTCCGCGGCGTAAAACAATGGTTTTCGCTCGTGAATGAATATGGCAACAGTATCGGACTGGACGTAAAGCACTACATCAACTCCTCGGGACTGAAGGAGATGATAGAGGGTACACCTATCGCCCACGAATTTGAGAACATCTACGCCTGCTCCTTTCTCTACAACAAGGAGGGAATCGCCTATTGGCCAGCCGTAGCCGTAGACTATACTACCAAAACGCAATTCCTCTTCAAAATCAACAAAGGTATCAAACAGGTGAGCGACAACAGAAGAGTGAACCAGTATATCCCCGACGAAAAGCGCCCTATCCCTTTCCCCCGAATGATATACTTCGGAGATGGAGAAACCGATGTGCCTTGCATGAAGATGGTAAAGGAACATGGCGGCCACTCGATTGCTGTATATGATAACGAGGATAAACAGAAAACAGCCTGCCAGCTTGTCAAGGAGGGACGAGTAAACTTCATGTGCTCTGCCAACTACAGCAAAGGAAGCGTGATGAATATCATCGTAAAGAGAATATTGGATAAAATCAAAGCCGATTTTGAATTCGACCGTCTGATAGAGCTGAACCAAAAGAAGGCATGGAAGTGATTTAAAGGTAAAAAGGCAAAAGGAGAAAAAAGTAAAAAGGGCAAAAAAGTAAAAGGAGAAAAGGACTCTTTTGTGAATTCCTTGAAACTTTTCTTGGTTTTATCGAGGATTATGCTTAATTTTGCACACAGAAATAATAATATCAAATCATATTAATGGGAAGAAATAAATACTCAGCAGGAGAAATCAAAGAAATCGGCAAGTTGCTGCGACTCAAGAACGCAGGCAACCGTTTACAACAGAAAATGATACGCCACGACCTTCGCGTGGATTATGAATTCAACATCTCTGACTTCAATGAGCCTGGCAAGGCTTTCGGCGAGGAGGAACTGCAGGATGCCATCAAGCGTGGAGCTATCCAGATTCTCGACGATGCCACCATCGAGGCTATGAAGGCAAAACGTGCAAGAGACAAGGCTCGCGACGAGGCTGAGAGACAGAAGGAAGCTGTAGCCAGCGGTGAACAGACCGACTGGCAGGAGGCTATGAAGCAGTGGAATGAGTATTACGAAAAGTAAAAAGGTAAAAAACATACTGATTACGACATATACCGATTAATAAAATATACTGATTATAAATTATTATGGCTAAAGTATTGATAAAGACATCAGAGGGCGACATCAAGGTACGCCTCTACGACGAGACACCTCAGCATCGTGACAACTTCATCAAGTTGGCAAAGGAGGGATATTTCGATGGCACACTCTTCCACCGTGTCATCAAGGATTTCATGATCCAGGGCGGTGACCCAGAGAGCAAGGGCGCTCCTAAAGGCAAAATGCTGGGCACGGGCGGACCTGATTACACCATCCCTGCCGAGTTTGTTTATCCACAACTTTTCCACAAGCGTGGTGCCTTGAGCGCTGCACGCCTTGGCGACGAGGTGAACCCTAACCGTGAGAGCAGCGGCAGCCAGTTTTATATTGTATGGGGAAAGACCTACAAGCAGAACGAACTGAAACAGATGGAGAAGCAGATGGGCATGCAGATGGAGCAGAATATCTTCAACCAGCTTGCCAAGGAGCATCATGATGAAATTATGAACTTCCGCCGCAACCGCGACCGCGAAGGCTTAATGAAACTACAGGATAAACTGGTGGATGAAACCAAGAAGCGCTGCAAGGAGCAGGGCTACCCAAAGTTTACCGAGGAGCAGCAGAAGGCTTACACTGAAGTAGGCGGAACACCTTTCCTCGATAACCAATACACCGTTTTCGGTGAAGTGGAGGAAGGACTTGACATCGTAGAGAAGATTCAGAACTGCGAAACATTGCGTGGTGATAGACCTAAGGAGGATATCAGCATGGATATCTCCGTTATAGAAAAATAAAAGGCATTTCTCGCAGTTCTTTCTACAAAACTACGAGAAATCTTTATTCAGTATCTACAACTATTCATTCGTATTAAATAAAAACAAACAAATCAAAATGAAAAAGATTCATGGAAAAATGATGAAGGGCACCACGGCCAAGAGCCTGATGATGCTCCTGGCTTTGGCAGGTTCTAACTACTGCCATGCTCAGCAAGCCACTATTGTGGTAAGCAATCCTACTTCCGCATCACGCACAGAGCTTATCTCCCTCAGCATGAACGAGGTGAAGGCGAAACTGGGAAATGCAGCCCCTAAAAAGGGAGAGGCTTACATCGTGAAGAACAAACGAGGACAGCAGATTGGCTCGCAGATTACTCACGACGGCTTTCTGCTCATTGATGCAAGCATACGTCCTCACGGATCCACCACTTACTACGTATCCATCGGCAAGCCTTACCAGCAGAAGACTTGGACCACCGGTGCTCTCTATAAGATAAGAAAAGACGATATCGCATGGGAGAACGACAGATGCGCCTACCGCGTATATGGCCCTGCCCTGCAGAAGACCGGCGAGCGTTCCTTCGGTACCGACATCTGGGTGAAGAATACTCCGGATACCGTGGTTTACGAGCGATACATCAAGGATATGAACGGAAATATCAAGGGCGATAAGATTGATGCCAAGGTGAGAGCCTTGCAGAAGCAGCAGAAGGCAGAGAAGAACGCAGCAAAGGCAGCTGCTCTTGCCAAGCAAATCAAGGCTCTTCAGACAGAATCACGAGAGACGGATATCCTCACCTCCTTCCATCTCGACCATGGCAACGGATTGGATCCCTACCGTGTGGGAGCCACATTGGGCCTTGGTGCACCAAGCCTGATGTTGGGCAAGAATCAGATTTTGCCTTACTGCTACAAGGATTACAAGATTCTGGATAACGGTCCACTCCGCTTCACCGTAGAACTGGCTTACAACCCATCTGTCGTGGGCGATATGAAGAACGTGGTGGAGCACCGCATCATCTCGCTCGACAAGGGCAGCAACTTCAACAAGATGACCGTATGGTACGACGGCTTGACCACTCCTACCGATTTCGCCACCGGTTTCCCAATCCACGAGGAGGATACGGAGACGAAGACCTTCGCCAAGGATTACGTAAGCTATGCTGACCCTACGGACAATATCGAGGTGAACAATTCTCAAGTATATGTGGGAGTTCTCTTTCCGGAAGGCATCGACCATACCTACTATCAGCTCTTCGACAAGAAACACGATGGAGCCACCGGTCATGCCCTCGGCTTGAAGCGTGGCTTGAAGAATGAGGAGAAATACAGCTACTACTTCGGTGCAGCATGGAGCAAATATGATGTAAGAAGCTATGCCGAATGGCAAATCCGCATCAAGGATTATCTGGATGCATTGAAGAATCCGCTCCTGATTGAGACGAAATAGGAAATATATTAAACCGCAAAAGCGATAAGCCAAGATATAAAACACGAAATAAAAAGCCGCCCTCATATCATTAGAAGAGGACGGCTTTATTGTTTTTTAAATAAAGATTATATTACTTTGTCATCTCGAAACCTACTTGCATACCATCATAATTGTTGGCGATACTGCCTACGGCGCTCAATGTAGAGCTGCCCTTGAAGGCACTGAGGGCCTTGATGAGATTGAGCAACTTCTTCTGGTCGAAGAGAAGACTGATGCCATTGGTTGTCTTGGTGGCATAGCCCGAAGCACTCAGCAGAAGGCCCTTCAGCTGGATGGCATGAGTCTTCTCATCAAAGGTATAGGTGCCATTCCATGCCTTGCCGTCAATCTTGGCAGAGAAAGTACCATCGGTATTAAAGGTGAAGTAGGTATTGGAACTGCTGAATCCAAACTTCTTGTAATAACCTTCCAGCTTATTCTCAACCTTGCTGGCAGCAATCTCGCCACCCGCCTTAGCCAGCAGGTTCTCTGAGGTGAAGGCGCACCCTGGCTTGCTGTACTTCCAGGTATGGCAGAGATCTGCCTGCTTAAATGTACCCGAACCGATTACATTGTTCAGGATTCCGTTGATTATACTTCCTGCATTACTGCTTGAGTTGCTGCCATTACCAGCATTGCTACCACCCAGGATAGCACCCAATACGCCTGCTACGGTTGCTGCCGAATTGACGGTAGCAGAAGTATTATTAGCGGTAGTATTGGTTGCTGCAGATACAGAAGAAGAAGTAGTAGTAGTAGAAGCTGCAGATGCTGTAGACGCAGAAGCAGTAGATTTCTTAGCTGTCATCTTCTTGGAAGAAGTTTTTTTAGTAGTCTTCTTGGTTGACTTCTTAGTAGTCTTCTTAGTTGACTTCTTAACCGGCATCAACTCAGAATTGGAAGCATTCAGCGCAGCTTCGTTCATAGCGCTAGCATTGCTGCCAGCTGTGCATGCAAGCACAAGGGCAGCGAAAAGAAATACCTTTTTCATTTTTACTTTCTATTTATTTGTTTAAATCTAATTCTCTTATATCATTCGCTTTCTTCACTTTCATATTTCCCATCATAAATGAGGAAAAACTATTATAATAGATGAAAAACAGGAGAAAAGGTTTAATTTGTTGCATAAATGTTGCATAAAACGAATGAAATGTGACGATTTTGTGTCAACGATTGCACATTTTTTTGACATAAATCAAAAAAGAACGAAAAATAGACATATTTTATCAAAAAGTGTCCCCGAAAATGAACAGAATATCCTATCTTTGCAACGTTTAAACAAATCACAATAGGTTATGAATGATTTAATTAAGGTAAATTCAGAGAATCAGAATCAGGCAATCGACAGATGCCAGCAGATTCTTAATGAACGCCGCGAGGCGCTTGCCTCTAAGGCAAGAAGAAGAGATTAAGTCTTTTGATTTTTAGCGAACAAGAGACAAGATTCTTCTTAGAAAGAGATTATTTTAAGAATGACATTCGGTTGAGAGATTCTGCTGAATCTATTTTTCCCAACAAGGAGAAAGAATGATTCAGGGAAACAGAACCCCGAAAACTGAAAATGAGAGAGATTTTTCAGAACGACTCTTAAATTTTAAGAGGAACTGAAATTTTTGGGAAAAACAAAAGTTAAAATCCCGTTGTCGTCCATCTTGCATGGTACGTACAACGGGATTTTTTCATTTTCTATCTAATATCCAGGTAGCCAAATCAGAATTACTTGTTCTTCTCGCCCTTCATGATAACCTCTACATGATTGCCACTCTTCAAGATAACATTCTTGAGGAAGTCGGAAATCTGAGCGCCATCGATTGACTTCACGAGATTCTTATAGTTGCTGTAATCATCAACCTTGTGAAGGTCGAACATACCCAAGGTCTGAATCCAGTAACCGTTGGTCTTCTCATCCACGCCAGCCTGCTTCAAGAGAATCTCCTTTACTTTCTGCAAATCGTCAGCATCAACCTTGGCAATCACCTCGTCCATACCCTTGAAGAAGCATGGGATGGCAACATCTGCCTTCTCCGGATTCAGCTGAGCCATACCGTTGATGGTAACCTGCACCTTGTTGTCTGCGTCAAAGAAAACGCCATAGATGGCACCTGCAGAATAAGCAGCACTCAACTCCTCGCGGATGCTGCGCAGATACTTCATCTCCAGGAGGCGTGCTGCCATATCTGCCAGCACACTGCTCTTCTGGGTATAAGGCATCTTGGCAAACCACATCTCGCGAGCCTGGCTCTGAGGATTCTCCATAGCCTTAGTGAATACATTGCTCACCTTGCCTGTAGCACAAGGCATTGGCTGGTTCTTGATCTTGATCTTCATGCCCTGGTTAGGGAGAGAGGCAATATACTGCTCGATGAGTGGGAGGAGCACCTTCTCATCATAGTTGCCTACAAAGTAGAAAGTAAAATCCTTGGCATTACTGTAGAGCTGATGCCACATTTCGAGACAGGCATCATAATCGATGCTCTGGATGTCGGAAGCCTCAGGAATGCGAGCCAGTTTGCTACCCAGGTAAAGGGTACTCTGTACTGAGTCCTGATATACAAGACCTGGGTTATTGCTCTTGTTGGCAAGAACTGTAGTATAGGTATTCTTCATGTTGTCGAATGCCTTCTGATCCTTAGTAACATTGGTCATATTGAGATAAACCAGCTGCATCATCGTCTCAAGATCCTTAGGAGTGGTAGTACCGCTCAAACCGTGACGGAAGGTAGAGAAAGAGAAATCTACACCACATTGCTTGCCGGCAAGTGCCTTCTCCAAATCATTGCTAGAGAATTCGCCCAAACCGCTCAATCCCCATACGGCACTGGCATTCTGCGCATTGATAGGGTCATTCTGATAAGCTGCATAACCGATGTTGGCAGAAGCAGCAAACTGAATCTCATCGTCCTTGAAGTCTGTCTTCTTGATAATTACTTTGGCTCCGTTGGAGAGGGTAAGCTTCTTGAAGCCCAACTGCTTGTTCTCCTCAGTCTTCTTGATTTTGCCTGCCTTAGGTACCTGAGCCATCAGCGGCTCCTGCTTCACATTGTCCACATAAGCCTCAAGCTTCTCGCTGCGCACCTGCTTCACTATGTCGGCAAGTTCCTGTTCGGTAGGATAAACGGCACCCTCTGCCTCGTGCATGAACACCATGCTTACAAGGTTGGTATCGGTAGTACAGATCAACTGCTTCACGGCACTGTTAACCACATCTACAGAAAGGCGTGGCACGACCATCTTATAGATCTGAGTTTCATCCTCTACAGAAGGAATTGGCTCGTTAGAGATGAAATGGTCAACATACTGAGTGGTAAACTGCTCATTCTTCATCTTGGCACGGTTCTCGTAAGTCTTGTCAACATGACTCATGAATTCGTCCTTGGCACGCTGATATTCAGAAGCAGTAAAGCCGAAATCATGCACGCGCTTAGCTTCGCGCATCAAGGCAGCATATGCCTCTTTCACCTTGCCCGGCTTAGCCACGCCTACCACTGAGAAAGCATCCTTTGTACTGGAAACCAAATAGTTGCCAATATCACTACCTCCCTGCAGGAATGGACAATCTGCCTCACGGGCCATCTCAGAAAAACGAGCATTGAGCATAGAGGTTGCCACATTCTTCAAGTAACCCTCAAGCAGATATGGCAAAGTACCTTTCAATGAATCAGGAGTTGTCTCGTTCTTCATCATGATGTTGATGATGTCATACTGCTGCTCCTTGTTCTTATCCACTACGTAGATGGCTGTATCGTTATCAGCTACAGGAACAGGAATCACCTTAGCAGCATCCTTAGGCACCTTAATGCCTGAGAAAAGCTCCTTGATCTTGCCCTCAATATGGTTAACGTCTACATCACCAACAACGATAATAGCCTGATTATCCGGGCGATACCACTTACGATAGTAAGCACGGAGTGTTTCAGGCTTACATCCGTCGATAACGCTCATCAAACCGATAGGCAGACGATAGCCATACTTCTCGCCTTGATAGAGTTTAGGGAGAGCACGCTCCAACATGAGCTGCTGACCTACCATACGCATGCGATACTCGTTGTGAACCACATCGCGCTCATCCTCGATGGCCTTGGTGGTAAGCGAGATGCCATTGCTCCAATCCTTCAGGATGAGCATACATGAATCTACGGCAGAAACACGGGCAGTAGGCACATCGGTGAAGTAATAAACGGTCTTGTCAACACTGGTATAAGCGTTCAGATTACGGCCATACTCCACACCGATGCTCTGCAGATAGTTCTGGAGGGTATTGTCCTTGAAGTGCTCGGTACCATTGAAGGCAAGGTGCTCAAGGAGGTGAGCCAAACCGCGCTGGTCATCGTTCTCATTAATGGAACCTACTTTCTGGGCGATATAGAAGCTGGCTACATGCTCAGGATAACTGTTGTGGCGAATGTAATAGGTCAATCCATTGTCAAGATGACCAATCTTCACATTCTTATCCACTGGGATAGGTGGCATCTGCTGCGCCATCGCTGTTCCCACAGAGAGCAGCAACAGTGCTGCTGCGAAAATTTTTCTTAATCTCATTCTTCTCTGTTTATTAATAAATATGTAATTATTAGCTATTTCTGCTGCAAAATTACATAAAAATTAAAAGATTTGCAAGCATTTGGAAGATTATCTTTCCAAAAGCCTGCAATCTTAACATAAAACTAACATTGGAAGCTCTTCATCCATGAGCCACGGAAGAGGCGGATAAGAAAGAGGATGCCACGGAAGGTAAGCTCCGTAGCCATAGCTATCCAAACTCCCTCTAATCCATAGCTTTTCGAAAGCCCATAAGCCAGGGTAAGGCGCACCAGCCACATCGTGCTCAAGTTGATGGCGGCAGGCTTCATCGTATCGCCCGCACCCACGCAAACGCTATAGGTCACGATACTCGCAGCAAAGAAAGGCTCTGCAAATGCCTCGATTCGGAGGCAGACTGTACCCAGTTCCCGAATACTCTCCACCGGTGACAGCACCCCTATCATCTCCGGCGCAAAGACATACATCACTACACCCATCAATGCCATCACTCCCATGCCCAATCCTACCGTCATATAAGCAAAATTCTTGCAGAGATCCACGCGTCCGGCACCATGCGTCTGCCCCACAAGCGTAGATGCAGCGTCGCCGATACCGTAACCCGGCATATAACAAAGGCTCTCAGCAGTGATGGCAAACGAATGGGCAGCAATGGCAATATTGCCCAATGGTGCCACAATCATGGTGCTCACTATCTGCGCACCGCTCATCAGGATATTCTGTATGGCTATCGGGATACTTATCTTGCAGGCGTGCCTTACATATTCCTCTACCCATCTGAACGGTACCCTATCCTGACGGAAATTGAGCAGACGGTTTCTGAATGCCGAAAGATAGAGATTGGGCAAAGAGATGCTGATATACGCCAAAGCCGTACCCATCGCTGCTCCCACCACACCCATCTTCATAATATAAATGAAGAGATAATTGAAAGCCACGTCACATAGGCATATCAATACAGCCATGATGCTGGGCGTATGCATATTGCCTGCCGACTTGAGCATCATCTCGGATATATGATACAGGAACACAAACGGCAATACTAGACTGTAAATCAGGAAATAGCGAGAGGAATTGGGAGCGATGTCCTCACCTCCACCCAGCCAATAAGGCAGATGGGAATGAATGCCTACACCGATAAGCGTAACGAAGAGGCTGAAAGCCACTCCACATATCAGGGCATGACGATATACCTGGCGAGCCTTCACCAGGTCGTTGGCACCAATGAAATGAGCTACCTGCACCGAGAAACCGGTGGCTGCTGCACTCAGCAAGCTACCTATCAACCAGGTTGTTGACTCGATAATTCCTATACTTGCCGAAGCCTCAGCGCCTAGATGCCCCACCATCGAAGCATCAATAAAGAACATCAGCACGGTAGAAATCTGTGCCAGCATGGAGGGTACACTCAAACCAGCGATGAGATTCAGCTTCTCACCGCCTGTCATCGGACGCCCTAAGCGGATAGACTCTATCAGATAATCTGTCTTATTCTTGAATAGCATTTTTTCTTCTATTTATGAATTTACACAATCTATTTATGAGTAAAACGTAAAATCTATCAATTTATGATTTAAACGTAACCTATTTATAATTTAAACGCAAAAAAGGCGACTCCAAAAAGGAATCGCCATTTTTATTTTTTTTAATACATGTTTCGTACCTTTGTTTTTCCCAAAACTTATCTCCCACCGAAGCGGGACAGTACTGTCATTAACCTAGAATAAACAATCTATTTAACCTAACAAACTAAATACCTGTCGTCCTTGAATAAACAATCTTTCTTTACCTTAACTAACACCTAATATAAAAAAACTAACAACCTTAAACCTAAAAACTAAACCTATAAAATCTATTACCTAACTAAAAACCTAAAACTTATTTTTTCAGATGCAAAGGTACAACTATTTTTTGAAACTGCAATACTTTTTCCCATAAAAAATGCATGAATCCAACATTTTTTGACGTAAATCAAAGATTTGTGTGCGAGCACAAACACTTGTTAACACATCAGAAAGGTCTATTAACACAAAAAAGAAACGTTCCTGAGAATGCCATATCATGCAATCTCAGGAACGCTCCTCTTTATTTCCCTATACAAATAATTAAGGTATGAACTCCCATATATAATAGATATGAGCTCTATATATAAATAAGGTGTAATTTATGAAATCCTTACTCAGTGATCCAAGTTCCCTTATTCCTACCTCCTTCAACGGCTCTAGAACCCGGTATTACCTGCCCCGGACGATAGTAGCTGTCAAGCACAATCTCGAAGCGAAGCATGGAATAGGCAGGGATTGTGCCATTCTGGGTAGTACCATAAGCCAGCTGGTATGGGATATACACCTGCCAATGGTCGCCGATGTGCATATCGAGCATGGCTGTGGTAAAACCATCTATCCAGCCACTTGCCAAATTGGTAGTTACCTGAGCAGTAGCCTTGTCGTAGGTACCCTCGAAGGTCTTATCGAATACATAACCTGCAGGATAAGTATCAGTGCCCAGCAATCTACCAAGATAGCTCACCTTCACAGAATCGGTGTACATAGGGCATCCGCTGCCCTTGCCCTTATCCAAGACATGAACTACGATGTAATCAGCATCCTTGTAAGTCAAAGGCACAGCATTACCATTAGTATCCTTGTTAGGTGTCTGGTTTTGCAGCGACCATTTGAGTATTACCTTCCATTCATCGCTACCGTTGGCTATCTGCTGACGGGCATAAGCCAAGGTGTCGGCAAAAGCCTTCTCATTACGCTCCTGCCAGTTGGCATACTCATCTACGGTGTTATCATCCTCGCTGCATGATGACAGGGCGAATACTGCCATCATGAGCAAGAAGAGATATTTAGAAATTCTTAATTTCATTACCAAGTTTCTTTAATACGCTAGTAATACTTACGCGTTCCTCGATGATGCTGCGGAGATCAGAGATTGCAACACGCTCCTGCTCCATGGTATCACGATAACGGAGAGTTACCTTATGATCATTTGGAGTCTCGTGGTCAACGGTAATACAGAATGGAGTACCGATGGCATCCTGACGGCGATAACGCTTACCGATGGAATCCTTAGGATCGCCATAGTGAGTGTTGAAGTGGAACTTCAACTCGTCAACAATCTCATGTGCCAACTCTGGCAAACCATACTTCTTATCCAATGGGAACACAGCACACTTAACAGGTGCCAAAGCCTCTGGCAAACGCAAAACAACACGTGTCTCGCCATTCTCCAGTTTCTCCTCGCAGTAAGAGTGGCACATTACGCTGAGGAACATACGGTCTACACCGATAGATGTCTCTACATCGTAAGGCACATAGCTCTCGTTCTTCTCTGGATCGAAGTACTTGATAGAGCGGCCGCTGTACTTCTCGTGCTGAGAAAGGTCGAAATTGGTACGGCTGTGGATACCCTCCACTTCCTTGAAGCCGAATGGCATCTTGAACTCGATGTCGGTAGCAGCATTAGCATAGTGAGCCAGCTTCTCGTGATCATGATAACGGTAGTTCTCGTTACCCATGCCCAGTGCCTCATGCCAAGCCAGACGAACCTTCTTCCAATACTCAAACCACTTCATCTCAGTACCAGGCTGGCAGAAGAACTGCATCTCCATCTGCTCGAACTCACGCATACGGAATACGAACTGACGGGCAACAACCTCGTTACGGAAAGCCTTACCAATCTGGCAGATACCGAATGGCAACTTCATACGGCCGGTCTTCTGAACGCTCAAGTAATCTACGAAGATACCCTGAGCAGTCTCAGGACGGAGATATACCTTGCTTGTAGCATCGCTGGCAGCACCCATCTGGGTAGAGAACATCAGGTTGAACTGGCGAACGTCTGTCCAGTTCTTGGTACCGCTGATAGGGCAAACGATACCCTCGTCCTCGATAATCTGCTTCAGCATCTCCAGGTTAGGACCCTGCATAGCCTCAGTATAGCGGGCATGGAGATCATCAAACTTCTTCTGGTTCTCCAGAACGCGAGGATTAGTTGCACGGAACTGAGCCTCATCAAAGCTATCGCCGAAACGCTTCTTAGCCTTGGCAATCTCCTTGGCAATCTTCTCCTCATACTTAGCCATGTGATCCTCGATGAGCACATCGGCACGATAACGCTTCTTTGAATCGCGGTTATCAATCAATGGGTCATTGAAAGCATCTACGTGTCCAGATGCCTTCCATACTGTAGGGTGCATGAAGATAGCTGCATCGAGACCAACAATGTTCTCGTGCAACAACACCATACTCTGCCACCAGTACTGCTTGATATTGTTTTTGAGCTCAACACCATTCTGACCATAGTCGTAAACGGCAGCTAAGCCATCATAAATTTCACTACTTGGGAACACGAAGCCATATTCCTTGCAATGGCTTACAATTTTCTTAAAAACATCTTCCTGTGCCATGATTAAATCTTATTTTTTTCAAATTTTCGGCAAAGATACTCTTTTTTCTCGAAAAAATGTTGTATTTTTGCCATAAATTAATAAAATAAGTATTAAAAGCTATATATGAGCGACGAAATTAAAGATAAAAACGAGATAAATGAGGAAAATACGCCTCAAGAACACTCCGATTACAAACCGGTGAACCGTTTTGATGCTTCTGCCGTACATCACCTCAGCGGAATGTATCAGAACTGGTTCCTCGACTATGCATCGTATGTCATCCTGGAGCGAGCCGTGCCCCATATCGAAGACGGATTGAAACCCGTACAGCGACGCATCCTCCACTCCATGAAGCGCATGGATGACGGAAGATACAACAAGGTGGCTAACATCGTGGGACATACGATGCAGTTCCACCCTCACGGAGATGCATCTATCGGAGATGCCCTCGTACAAATGGGACAGAAAGACCTGCTCATCGACACACAGGGTAACTGGGGTAATATCCTCACGGGCGACCGTGCAGCCGCTCCCCGATACATCGAGGCACGACTCTCTAAATTCGCCCTGGATGTAGTATTCAACCCTAAAACTACCGATTGGCAACTCTCCTACGACGGAAGAAACAAAGAACCTATCACCCTGCCAGCCAAATTTCCACTGCTTTTGGCACAAGGTGCCGAGGGTATCGCCGTGGGATTGAGCAGCAAGGTATTGCCGCATAACTTCAACGACCTTTGCGATGCAGCCATCCACTATCTCAAGGGAGAACCTTTCAGTATCTACCCCGATTTCCCTACTGGTGGTGCCATCGACGTAAGCAAATACAACGATGGGCAGAGAGGTGGTGTTCTGAAGGTAAGAGCCAAGATTGACAAACTCGACAACAAGACGCTCGTCATCAGCGAGATACCATACAGCAAAACCACGGTAAGCCTCATCGAAAGCATTACCAAGGCAGTAGAAAAGGGAAAAATCAAGGCTCGTAAGATAGAAGACGTCACATCGGCGAATGTAGAAATTCTCGTACATCTTACTCCTGGTACTTCTTCGGATAAGACGATGGATGCACTCTATGCCTTCAGCGATTGCGAAATCAACATTTCGCCCAACTGCTGCGTCATAGAGGACAACAAACCAAAGTTCCTCACCGTGAGCGATGTGCTCAGACATAGCGTTGACCGCACAATGGGATTGCTCCGCCGCGAATTGATGATACGTAAGGGCGAGCTGGAAGAGCAGCTCTTCTTCTCTTCGCTTGAACGCATCTTCATCGAGGAACGCATCTACAAGGAGCGCAAATTCGAGCAGAGCAAGAGTCAGGATGAGGTAGTGGCATTCATCGATTCCAAACTGGAGCCTTTCAAGGACCAGATCTTCACTGCAGAGGTTGATGGCAAGGGAAATGTGGAATACTCCTTCCACCGTGACATCACAAGGGAAGACATCCTCAAGCTCCTGGAAATCAAAATGCAGCGCATCCTGAAATACAACAAGGATAAGGCTGATGAACTCCTGATGAAAATCAAGGCAGAATTGGCAGAAATCGAAAACGACCTCGCCCACATGACCGATGTTACCATCAACTGGTTTGAATATCTCAAGGGCAAGTACGGAAAGATGCATCCAAGAAAAACCGAAATCAGAAACTTCGATACCATAGAGGTAACCAAGGTGGTGGAAGCCAACCAGAAGCTCTACATCAACCGACAGGAAGGCTTCGTTGGTACAGGATTGAAGAAGGATGAATTCGTATGCAACTGCTCTGACCTCGATGACATCATCATCTTCTACAAGGATGGAAAATTCAAGGTAACCAAGGTTGCCGACAAGATATTCGTGGGTAAGAACATCCTCCACGTTCAGGTGTTCAAGAAGAACGACAAGCGAACCATCTACAACTGCGTATATCGTGATGGCAAGCAGGGCGACTACTTCATCAAGCGATTCAACGTAACCGCTATGACGCGCGACAAGCTCTACGACATCACGCAGGGAACTCCGGGAAGCCGAATCATCTACTTCACCGCCAACCCTAATGGTGAGGCAGAAATCATCAAGGTAACGATGGAACCGGATCTGAGCAAGAAACGCCAAAGCATCTTCCTGGAGAAAGATTTCTCTGAAATCCTCATCAAGGGACGTGCTGCCAAGGGCAACCTGCTCACCAAGCGCACCATCCGCCGCATCGGATTGAAGAGCCACGGACACAGCACCCTGGGAGGAAGGAAGGTATGGTTCGACCCTGATGTAAACCGCATCAATTATGATGAGAACGGCAGATTCCTGGGAGAATTCAACGATGATGACTCAATCCTTGTAGCATTAGACAATGGCGAATTCTACATCTCCAACTTCGATGTGAACAACCATTACGAGGACAACATCCTGAGATTGGAGAAATGGGATGAGCACAAGATATGGACGGCCATCCTCTATGATGCCGACAATCAGGGTTATCCATACATCAAGCGATTTACGATGGATGCCACCAAGCGCCATCAGAATTTCATGGGTGAGAACCCTAACTGCAAGCTCATCCTCCTCACCGATACCCCATTTCCTCGTATCAAGGTCACCTATGGCGGTGTGGACGCCATTCGTCCTGCCGAGGAAATCGATGCCGAGCAATTCATCGCCCAGAAGAGCTTCAAGGCAAAGGGTAAGCGCCTGACGACATTCAAGCTGGAGAGCATAGAAGAACTGGAGCCGACAAGATTCCCGGATCCATCACCAGCCGATGATGATTCCGATGATGATTCATCGAATAATGACTCTAATGCATCTTCCTCTTCAGAAGTCTCAGAAGAAAATCTCGACCCTGATGCTGGCAAAAGCGAACAGCAGGTTATTGATGAGTTAACTGGTCAAACCAACCTCTTCTCCGAAAAGGACTTCGAAGAAGAAAAAAAAGACAAAGATTGGTTATCAAAGCAATAGAGACTCAAAAGAATTCCCGTAAAGGATTTCGATGTATAAAAAAAGGGAGCTTAAAGCATCAATTGCCTTAAGTTCCCCTTTTTTCTTTATATATGATATATACGCTACAGCAAAGAAAGCGCCTTTTACTTCTTATATTCCTTCAGCTTCCCCAGGCAATAAGCCTTGAAATCACTCCAGTGATAATAAGGTGCTATATCGCTCTTGATAGGAAGTGTTGCCTCATCCTCGCAAAGCAAAACCTTCACCAGCACATCGTTCGCCTTGTTGCGATAGAACACAAACTGAAGGTTAGTAGCCATCGGAGTAATCTTATAATCAAACCACTGGGTAGCCACCTTCTCCGGATCCTTGATCTCCTCGCCATATCCGTTCAGGTTCAGAAGACAAGTGAGCGGAGTGACCATCGTATCATGACCATATCTCAAGGTTGCACCCGGATGCTGAAGAGCAATACAGCTATCAGCCTTCTCGATGATATCCATGAGAAGATTACGCTGAGAGAATGGCTGAACATTGCCCGTATAAGGCGAATTGCCATAAGATACCTGCCATCCTAAATTGCTCTGCAACCAATTCTGATAAAGCTCCTCCTCTGTAAAGAGATCATAGAGAGATACCTTACCTCTCAACTCTGTACCCTGAATAGAGCTTGCCATCTCATAGAGACGCCAGTTAAGATCACTTTGGTCGATATTCTGCTTCACCCAAACAGGGTCGTTGAAAAGCTCCTGCATCACACGGCTATAGCAGGCATGCTTTCGGGCAAAATCCTCTCTTACCACTCTTCTTCCCACACTATGCTTCAAGCTATCCAGATATCTATCGCCCTGGTTCATGTAATACATGTCGTGATCGCTGGCATCATGGAAGATATGGAGTTTCGGATTCATGCGAAGCATCTGATGCAAACCGTTCTCCATAGAAAGGATGCATCGGATAACCAATGTGCTTCGAGCCTCAATATTCGCATTACCGGCAAAAATCTCAGGGAATCGCTCCATCATTCTTCGGGTAATACCCTGATGCTGCAAAGCACCAAGTGGAGTCAACTCGCCATCGCGTCCCTTCGCCTCTTCACGAATCATCTTCACCTTTGCTAATGTCTCCTCACCTTTGGCGGTCAATTTACCCTCCTGCTTCGCCTTCAACAGAGAGAAATAAGGCACATCATACGCCTTTTTGCCAATCATGAATCGGGAGCCATGACGGCCATAGTGGCTCAGATAGAAAGGTTTGTATCCTTTAGGAGCAGGAGTCAACTGCTTCTGAGGTCCGCGATAAGCCACATAGTTACTACCTGAGAGCGTAATGTCTCTCTTAAAATCCTCCTGAGGAGTCTGGGCCGTCATAGGCATCGCAAAAGCAAGAGATGCCCACAATAATAGATTCTTTGCGTTCATTGTTACTACTTAATTTTATCTGTTATTTTCCTTCTTACCAGTTCATCAAATTCTTTAGGAATGGCAACAATTCCTTTGCCATCTTTTGATGCTGCAACTTGCTAGGATGCCAGCTGGCACCATATCCCAAGTCGCCTTTCTGAAAAGAGAAGTCGAAGCGATAAATCTCCTTATCCCCCAGCTTCTTCGCCTTCTTTATTTTGCCTTTTTTATCCACTACCGTCTTATTCACCAAAGTGAAACCGCTCTTGTTGGCATCTGCGCAGATTCTGTCAAGGGCAGCTCTCTGCTCGCTACTCTCCTTCTTCCCGAGCATAGGTCCTGTCAGGACCACAATCTTGGCATCAGGATATTTACTTCTCACGGTAGTAAGGAACATGCGGTAATTCTTCTCATAAAGCTGAATATCATAATTATCCGTAGAAAGGTCATTGGTACCTAGGTTGATGCAAACCAGTTGTGGCTGATACTTGGCAAAATCCCATTTCTCATCATGCTTATTAAATAAGGTATATTCATACTGCCAAGGCATATTCTCTGCAGAACCCGTCTTAGGACCATCATAGTTGCGATATACACCGATACCACTGCGGGAGATCGAAGTATGCTGCGCCTTCAGGCTATCGCTTACGATATTGGCATAAGTCAGCCAATGGTTCTCCGTCTCATCCTCAAAAGGATCGCTCATCTCGATGCTCTCTACACCATATCCGCAAGTGATAGAATTACCGATGAACTCTATCTTTCGCTCAGACAAAGCTGGAGCCTCAACGAGTTTACAACCCTTATCCAACACGAATCCACGGAACTCTGGGTTGCGGAACAATCCCTCTATCACATACATCACCTTCACATGATGCACACCCTTTGGCAAGGCTGTAGCCAGCGTAACCACCGAATCACGTTCTGCATTGAATCCTACCTTAAAAGGTTCACTGCCATCAACTTGTGCCATGAAATATCCCGTCATCGGACGGCACATCATCTTCAAGGAAGACCCCTGGAAGTTTGCCTCAATGGTAGTACCTGGAAAATTGAAACTAGCCACATCCGGATTCTTCCCGAAGCTCACACGTCCCATGTATTGAATCATGGGATGAGATGCCTTCACCACATCTCCCTCGACAGGAAGCGTGGTAGAAGTCTTTCCATTACCAGCGAAGGCAGCAGCGCTCAGCATTGTTGCCATCAATAACAAATTCATTTTTTTCATCATGATTATTTTTAGTTTGCCTGCAAAAGTACCATTATTTCTTGTAAAAAACGAACAAAACCGCTTTTTTCTGCTCATTTCTTCTTTTTATTCATTTTTTTGTTGTACCTTTGCACTCACGAATGCGCTTGTGGCGAAATTGGTAGACGCGCTAGACTTAGGATCTAGTGGTTCAGGCCGTGTAGGTTCGAGTCCTATCAGGCGCACATAAAAAATGCTAAGTAGTTACTATCTAACTATTTAGCATTTTTCGTTTATAAATTTACCCGTCTTTTTGCTACTTTTTACAGAATATTCCCCAAATGGAGAACAGATGCCTACATCATCCCCTCTAATTTCTCCTGTGCCTCACGCATGTCTTTTTCGAAATTCACATGGTCTAGAAGGAATTCTTTTCTGCCCTGCGAAAGGAACTGGTAAAGCTGAGGATTCATGCCCTCCACATATTGGGCGATGGCATACTCTATATCATCCCTCTGGGTAGGATTGGTTGAAAACTCAAAGACTCTAAGCTTCTGATGAATAAAGCAATATGCCGACTCTATGCAATCTCTGGTGATGCTCCCCAATAGGAGAGCATCACCATTATAATCTTGATTCTGATTCATTCTGAATATTCTTTTTTACTTTACTCCCTTCATGGAAAGGGCGATGCGCTTGCGCTTCAAATCTACTTCTGCCACACGCACCATCACATGCTCATGAAGCTTTACCACCTCACTTGGATCATTGATGTAGCGATTAGACATTTGGGAAACATGAACCAGACCGTCGTTGTGGACACCTATATCAACAAAGGCACCAAACTTGGTGATATTGGTGACGATGCCTGGCACCACCATGCCTACCTGCAAATCTTCAATGGACTTGATACTTGCTTCAAACTCAAACTTCTCCACCTCACCACGAGGATCCAAGCCCGGTTTGTCAAGCTCGGTCATGATATCCGTCAAAGTAGGCATACCTACCTCAGCAGTTACATATTTCTTGATATCAATCTTCTTCTGTAGAGATTTATCCTCAACCAATTGCTTCACTGTAACACCCTGCTCCTTTGCCATCTGCTCTACCAGCGCATAACGCTCAGGATGCACGGCACTATTATCCAACGGATTCTTGGCACCAGGAATACGGAGGAAACCAGCACACTGCTCGAAGGCAGATGGGCCCAGACGAGGCACCTTCTTCAACTGAGCACGGGAAGCGAAAGCACCATTCTCGCGACGATATTCAACGATATTCTTGGCAAGAGTAGGTCCCAATCCACTCACATAGGTAAGGAGATGCTGGGATGCTGTATTCAGATTTACACCTACAGAATTCACACAACTCATCACCACGGTATCAAGACTCTTTTTAAGCTGTGTCTGATCCACATCATGCTGATACTGACCTACACCAATGCTCTTTGGGTCAATCTTAACCAGCTCGGCAAGCGGATCCATCAGTCGTCGCCCGATGCTCACGGCACCACGAACGGTAACATCCTCATCAGGGAACTCATCTCTCGCAATCTTCGAAGCCGAATAGATAGAAGCACCATCCTCACTCACCACATAGATATCCACAGGGTGTGGATAACTTATTTCGTGCAGCCAATCGCTGGTTTCACGACTTGCCGTACCATTACCCACAGCCATTGCCTCAACCTGATACATCTTCACCATGCGCTGGATGGCAGCGGTAGCCTCATTCTTCTTGTTACGTGGAGGATGAGGAAATACGATTTCGTGATGAATCAGATTACCCTGCGCATCGAGACAACAGGTTTTACAGCCATTGGCGAAACCAGGGTCTACTGCCATCACACGCTTCTGTCCTAAAGGAGCAGCAAGCAAAAGCTGTCGCAGGTTTTCTGCGAACACGACAATAGCCTCCTCATCAGCCTTCTGCTTGCTGAGAGCAGCAAACTCGGTTTCAATACTAGGCTTCAGCAGACGCTTGAAAGCATCATCCACAGCCTCACCAACCAAAGTCTGGCATTCACCGAAACCATGTACATAATGACGCTTCAGTTTATCCTGACACGGCTCATCATCAGCCGAAATGCTGATACGGAGGAAACCAGCCGCTTCACCACGACGCATCGCCAGCAAGCGATGAGAAGAACATTTCTTTAAAGGTTCAGAGAAATCAAAGTAATCAGAGAAGCGCTGAGCCTCCTCTTCATCCTTTTTCTTAGCCACTACCTTTGAGGTGATGATGGCACCTCGACGGAACTCGCCACGAATCTGATTTCTGCTCTCCTCGCTCTCGCTCACAGTCTCGGCAATAATGTCTTTAGCGCCCTGCAGGGCAGCCTCCACATCCTTCACCTTTTCACCCACAAACTTTCTTGCAGCCTGCTCCGGATTACGCTCACGTTGGAACAGGAGCAACTGTGCCAATGGCTCCAAGCCTGCCTCACGGGCTATCTGTGCACGGGTTCTGCGTTTTGGCTTATATGGCAGATAAATATCCTCCAATTCTGTAGCATCCCAGCAGTTTGCGATACGCTCCTTGAGGGCATCGGTCAGTTTTCCCTGTTCTTCTATTGTCTTGAGGATAGTTTCCTTGCGCTTTGACATCTCCTTCAACTTTTCATTAGCCTGGGCGATAGCTTCAATATTCACCTCGTCCATATTACCCGTCTTCTCCTTACGGTATCGCGAGATAAAAGGAATGGTGCAGCCCTCTTCGAGCAGCGCCAAGGTATTTTCGACAGCCTGTTCACTCAATTTGAGATGGGCTGCAATAATCTTTGTAAATTGGTTCATCTTTCTTATAATTGTTAATAGTAGATGCAAAGGTACACAAAAAAAGTCGCAAAGACGAAACTCTCTGCGACTTTTAAGATTTATTTCTTCTACCTGAGGCTTCAGAGTTTTTTATTTCTTGATGGTAAACTCAAACTTCAGTCCACCTTCAGGCAAATTATTAACCCTGATAGTACCGCCATGCAGCAACACGGCATTCTTCACGATTGCCAGACCTAAACCGGTACCTCCCATCTTTCGGCTTCTTCCCTTATCAACACGATAAAAACGTTCAAAGAGACGGGCAAGATGCTCCTGAGGCACTCCCTGTCCGTTATCTTTGAAGATGAAATGCCACTTATTGCCCTGCTCTCTTGCCTCCAGAGTCATGGTTGTCCCCTCGCCGGCATAGGCAATGGCATTATCCACAAGATTACGGAACACACTGTACAACAGGCTCCGATTACCCTTCACCACAATGCGTTCAGGCAATTTATTATCGAAAGTCATGTGATGACCTTCTCTTTCCAAAGTCGTCTCCCGATTGATTTCTGCCACCATCATCGTGATATCCACCGCCTCAAAATCTATCATATCCGAACCGTCATCCAGTCTGTTCAAGGTAGAGATATCACGGAGCAGCGAGGTAAGACGCTCACTCTGTGCATAACAGCGCTGCAGGAACAAGGCCTTCGTTTCCTCATTGATATGCGGATTGTCAAGAATGGTTTCCAGATATCCCTGAATACTGGCTACAGGGGTTTTGAGTTCGTGAGCGATATTCTGGGTAAGCTGGCGCTTCAGGATATCCTGCTCCTTACGCGTTGTCTGAATACGCTTGTACATCTTGATGATTCGCTCGGCAATCTCACCCAACTCATCATTAGGGAATTTAGCCAGATCCTCCACCTCCAGGCTCTCATTATGATCCGCCTTATAAGCAAAGATACGGAGTTTGGATACATTCTTCGCCAATCTGTTTGTAAAACGGTATAGCACCAGGGTAAGCAGGATGATGGCTGCCAAGGCAAACCAGATATAATGCTGATCAGCCTGAAGCGACTTGGTCAAATCATCATTATATGGCAATGCTGTACGAACGATAAGATGACTCTTCGGGAAATAGGACGCTACATAGAAATAATCCTGCTTCAGTGTTTTCGACTGTCGCTCTACGCTCGTACCCATTCCCTCTTTCAATGCCTGTGCTATCTCCGCACGCTGGGCATGATTGGCAAAGTGGCGATAATCCTTACTCATATTGTCAAAGATTACGGTTCCATCCTGCTTGACCAAAGTTACACGAAGGTCCTTACTCTCATGCGTCTGCACAAAATCTTCCAACTTTGCCTCTGCCACACGCACGCTATCCACCACTTCCACACTGTCAGAAAGGAGAATGCCACCAGTCTTGGACAATTCCAAATCCTCTGCCAGCAGTTCATTATAGTTGGCAAGTTTCAGAGTCAACGTACTAATCTTATACTGTTTCTCGCGTGTTTGCTGAAATACAATAAAACTGACAGCGAACACAAGGAACACCGCCAGTACGCTGAAATACAACTTCTTACCTACATTATTCAGTTTAAACATGATGATATATGTTTATGCATCAAAATAATAACCAAATCCCAGACGGGTAACGATACACTTGGAAAATTTACCAATTTTCTTTCGCATACGGGTAATATTCACATCTACAGTACGGTCGAGCACCATCACATCCTTTGGCCATACACGGTCGATGAGTTCCTGACGAGAGAACACCTTACCACGCTCTTCCAGCAGAAGGCGCAAGAGTTCAAACTCTGTCTTGGTAAATGGCACACACTCTCCATCCACAGTCACCGACTTCTTGTCCAGATTCAGCTGCAAACCCTGATAGTTAATCAGAGAAGGCTCGCTGCTGTTACCTCTCTGCTCCATTGTACGGCGCAGCACAGCACGCACTCGCACCATCACCTCCCGGATAGAGAAAGGCTTGGAGATATAATCATCTGCACCCAGATTGAATCCGGTCACAGTATCATTCTCCGTATCACGGGCTGTCAGGAAGATGATAGGCACATGAGCTGTCATCGGATTCTCCTTCAACTGTCTTGCCAGCTGAAATCCGCTCATTCCTCCCATCATCACATCAAGCAATAAAAGATCATAAGAGGCAATATCCATCGACATAGCTTCCTCACCCGAATTGGCAGTATCTGCCTGATACCCCTCTGTCTCTAAATTGAACTTCAAGATTTCACACAAGTCCTGCTCATCATCAACAACCAGGATTTTCTTCTTATTTGCTTCCATATTCCTATCATTTAAATTCTGCCTGCAAAATTACACTTTTTCTTTTGTAATACGCATTACATTCGATTACAATTCAATTACATTCACCAAATCAGCTTAAAAAAGACTAGTTTTATTACAATTTTAAAGAATTTTATGACACACTTTAACGCAATGTAACCAAATCCGCTACAAGTTTGTTCGCTATTTTAATACTATATTGGTAATTTTGCAACCGGATTTAGACAAGAATATACAAAATCTTTAATAAGCAAAGAATTATGAACGATAAAGTTAATACTGTGGTCATAGGCAAACTCATCAAGGAAGAACTTCAACGGCAGGGTAAAACATCTGTATGGTTGGCAAACGAGCTTGGTTGCCATCGCACCAATATATATAAGGTATACGATCGCACTACCATCGATACGGGCATGCTGTTCCACATCAGTAAAATCTTGAAAGTTGACTTTTTCAAGTACTACTCAGATGCTCTTTCTTCCAAGCGTAAGAAGTAAAAGTTTCCGCTCTTTATATCAAAAAAGCCTTACCCAGTGTCATCTATTAACTCCGGTAAGGCTTTTCCTTTGTTTATCTGATTTTTGGCTTATCCCAATCTCTTCTCCAAACGCTCACGAATAGCAGCGATGAAACCTGCAGAGTTCACGGCCTTAGCCTCAACTCCCTCCATCAGGTTGACGAGGTCTTTGGTAGCGATACCGTCATTCAAAGTATCGAAGCAAGCAGCCTCCAACTGGTCGCCAAAGTCCTGCAACTCCTTGATGCCATCCAGCTCACCACGCTTTCTCAATGCACCGCTCCATGCAAAGATGGTTGCCATTGGGTTGGTAGATGTATCCTCACCTTTCAAGTAGCGATAGTAGTGACGTGTTACTGTACCATGTGCTGCCTCATATTCATATTTTCCATCAGGAGAAACCAAGACAGAAGTCATCATTGCCAGAGAACCGAATGCGGTACTGAGCATATCGCTCATCACATCACCATCATAGTTCTTGCAAGCCCAGATGAAACCACCCTTGCTACGAATCACACGAGCCACGGCATCATCAATCAATGTATAGAAGTACTCGATGCCAAGCTCTGCAAACTTCTCCTTGTAGTCGCTCTCGTATACTTCCTCAAAAATCTTACGGAACTGAGCATCGTAAGTCTTGGAGATGGTATCCTTGGTAGCGAACCAGAGGTCCTGCTTGGTATCGATGGCAAACTTGAAGCAGCTGTGAGCAAAGCTGCGGATACTCTTGTCGGTATTGTGCATACCCTGAATAACGCCAGCGCCATCGAAGTTATGGATTTCAACCTCCTGCTTCTTGCCACTCTTACCCTCGAACACGAGTTTAGCTACTCCCGGTTCATCGGCACGAATCTCCACGCTCTTGTATACATCTCCATAAGCATGACGGGCGATAGTGATAGGCTTCTCCCAGTTCTTCACACATGGGTGAATGCTAGGAATGGTAATAGGAGCACGGAACACGGTACCGTCCATGATGCTACGGATTGTTCCGTTAGGACTTTTCCACATTTTGTGGAGCTTATACTCGTCCATACGCTGGGCATTAGGGGTAATGGTAGCACACTTCACGGCTACACCATATTTCTTGGCAGCCTCAGCAGAGTCAATGGTTACCTGGTCATTGGTCTGGTCGCGATAAGGCAAACCCAAGTCATAATACTCAGACTTCAAGTCAACGAAAGGAAGAATCAGTTCGTCCTTGATCATCTTCCAAAGGATTCTTGTCATCTCATCACCGTCCATCTCTACCAATGGAGTCGTCATCTTAATCTTTTCCATAACACAATATAATGTATAATTAATAATTTACAATGTACAATTATCAGGGCAGTCAAGTGACCCCTTGATATTTTGCCTGCAAAATTAATAAAAATATTCA